>Ga0209489_102558_pt1 | contig 36821 bp, 15 predicted proteins | sample SiratrowhiteBW_FD_187527 | JGI IMG/M metagenome (GOLD analysis project Ga0209489, IMG submission 187527) | Root nodule microbial communities of legume samples collected from California, USA - Siratro white BW (SPAdes) (version 2) | ecosystem: Host-associated > Plants > Roots > Nodule | place... | reverse complement strand
AAAAAAAAAAAAAAAAAAATATATATATATATATATATATATATATATATATATATAAAAGAAAAACAAAATAAAAAATAAAAAACTAACCGTTAACAAAATATACACGTATATTCCTCAAGTTATCATTACAAATTGAACATTCAGAACTTGGAATATATATTCTTGAATATGATTGGAATAGAGTTTTTGTAAAAATATTCCAAGTTACATGTTAAAAGATATAGGGATAAAACACTTTCATCATAACTTGATTAGAAATAATTTGAATAGCTTATTAATAAAATAAAGTTAGACATTTATAATTAAACTTTAAGTCATCAAAAAGATAAGTTAATTACTGTAACTCACATGTACTGGTAGTAAAGTTTTTGCAGTAAGAAATAACATTTTTTTTTTCTGAAATTTGTTAACAGTTATGACAGTAACTTTACATAAAATATCATAAAAATGGATGAGTTATTTGTTTTCCACATGGACAATGTTATCATAAATGCTAGAAAGACATTAAACTTTGAAAAATAATACTAAGTGATATTTAATAAAACACTTACATTTATATTTCATGGATCATTTAAGTTGTAGATGTCAATTTGTCAGATCAGACTTTAAACAAATGTTTGAGTCTTAAACAAATACTTTACTTTTAAAATGTATTTATTTATATGTTATTCTTTAAAATAAAAATTATTGTTTTTGTCTAATAACAGTATTTTCTCTCTGTTTCTAAGAGGGACCTCTAGCATACCTATTTCAGGTCACATCCATTTTTTTTTCAAATTAATCTAAAATTAGAATTTTATAAAAGTTGACTAAAAATATAAAATCTTAATTTATTAACAATAAACCTAACATATCAGCCTTTCTAAACAAATATAAATAATATTGTTGTTTGGGTTATTACGTTAAATTTTTTATAATTAATTAATATAATATATTTATTTATCTTAATTAATAAAATGTTGATTTAAAAGTCAAACTCATATTATTATAAAATAAGTGTTTAAGGGATATGTAAAAATTAAATTTTAAATACTTAATTTATTTTGTTATATTTTATATACATGATTATATATGATAAGATTGCACATGTTAGATAAAATATGATCAAATATACCTCTGTTACATAACAATATCACACATTTGTAATTATTACTAATTTTTGTAAGTTGATAATATAATGAGTCAACCACTATTTCAAATGTTTCATAATAAAAGCATATATATTCATGATAGATAATTAGTGAAACTCTCTATATTTTATTTTATTTTATTAAGAATATAAGATCCAAATCTACTAAAATTGTATTCACACTATCGTATTTATTTACATTCTATTGATATGGTTAATTATATAGAAAGTTTATATATTTCCAATATTTGATTAGCTTGTACTACATGTTATGTTATGTTAGTTATTTATATTTAGATTGACTTAATATGAATTATGTAATTTAATGTTTATAAGATTGTCAGTAGAAAAATAATATAGATTTAATAAGTGAAAATCAATTTGGTTTATCAGATAATATTGAAAACTTTAATAATAGGTTAAAACTTTATATACCATTCCGGTTTGTTTTTTTCAGTTTGAAGTAAAAACGAAAGCCAATGTGATTTAGTTTTAAAATATCATAAAATCAAATTTTTACATTGATTAGAGATCTCATTGTACACTTTGATGGGTTTTATTTTCTTTACATTTAATCTAGGTTTTTTTTTTCTTAACACAATTTATTTGTGCTTATTTAATATTTTATTCGGTTAAATTAAAATTATAATAAATTTAACTACATTTCAAATTTGATCAGCACATTTATAGTTTAAAATAGTGTGAAGTCATCACATAAAAAAAGTCCAAGAGACTTGTTAGAAGAATCTATCGATATAAAAAATATTTTAAATTTTATGTTTCAAAGTTTGCATTCCTTTTTCCATAAATGAAAACTGATTGTATCTGAAACAGTAAAAAAATATATATACACAAGAAATTATGTAAAAAAATAATCTTATTACTAATACGATTTCTTTTTTCATAAACTAAAGTTTGCAATTTAAAAATAAGTTTGATTTTTAGATCTCTTAATATTTACATTGCAGGAATCATTTTCGAATTTTAATTTAACTATTGTGATTCCATTCTGTTATACTATTTTTAAGATTCTTTATAATTTTTATTCTAATGCAAAAGTTTCATATTTTTATTATTTTTCATTTAATTGTTAAAAAAATATATATTTTCAAGACAGAAAAATATTTTTATTATTTAAGATATTTTCTTTTTTTTATACCATGACTATATTTCAGTGAAAAAAAATTATAAAATTTATTTTTTAATTTTATGATATAATATGTGTGTTCTGCACGGATATGCTCTAAAATCTTCATGTTAAGAATTAAAATTTTTATTTACCAAGTTTTTAAGCTTCTAAATCTTTTCGTTTGAAGCCAAATTGATCTAATTAAAGTTTATAAAGTTTATTTGCTACTTTAAATCTATCAATATATTTTTGTTTCCTGAATTAATTATCTAGTTGTTAAAAAGCATCTTTAGGGAGTAAGAAGTATTTTATTTGTGACTTTATATACTGTATGTGATTATTGTTTTTATCTATTTTCACATACATTCTTCCAGGAGACGATCCTGTTTGTATTAGAGTTAAAAAAAATCAATATGATAAAGTTAACTTTTTTATAATTTTTTATACATAAAGCTAGACTTAAAACTCTTATATAAGAATTTAAATTTCTTTACTCTCAATTCAAATATTTTTATTTTCTATTTAGAGTGTGTTTCTCACTTTCTCAACAATTAGTAAAAAAATTCCTTCCAACTATTTTTATTTGTATACATTTGATGATTTTAATTATTTATTGCTTTAATTCTAAAATATTTTATTTTCATCTAAATTGAATTTTAATATTTTTTGAAGAAATGTCTATATTTAAAATAATGTTGCGTTACAATTTGAATTATTAATTACAAATGTAAAATATTTATACATTTAAAGATATTTGTTTGTTATAAATATATACAATTTCTATTAAAAATATTTACTTATTATAGATTCTAATTACATAAAAATAAATAATTATTCTATATAAATCATGAATATAATGCTGATAAATAAATAACGACTTACATTAATTTTTAAACTATATTTTTTTTTTGTTATATTTTACCTTTTTATCTCGGTACTTCTCATTACATTTTCTTTGGCCAAATCACATGGACATGGACAAGAAATAGTAAATAAAAATTTATGAAAACAAAAAGTTTAAGTAGCTAAAATGGAAATAAAAAAGTAATTCAAACGTGTAAAAATTCAAATATTCAAAACATTCATACATCATAAAAACTAAAAGTTTATTTAATCCATAAATAGATGATAAACTTATATTGAAAAATAGTTGATTGGTTAAATAATTAAACGTATATGATATATCACCGAAAGTTATAAGTGTTTTTGTTTGGAATGAGTTGTTGATTTTTGAATTCTAATGAAGGGACGATCGGTCAAATGGTTCAATCGTAGATCCATATTCTTCTTATCTATATGTCATAGATGAGATGCTGAATTTTAAAGAATGGGAGTGTCTATTTATAGCAAGTAGAAATGCATCATTTAAAGCATGTTTCATGAATATATGTCACGTTGACCACAAAAATCTACATATGGAAAATAATACTGCCCTTTTACAAATCATTTTCTTTCTTCTCCACATTTCATCATTTCCTTGACCTCGCATACTTTCTTTTCTTTCAAAATAATGCTGGGATAATCAGATCTATTCACATGCAACTTTTCACATTTTGTCCTTTTAAGTTGAGAATCTTAATCTTTTGTATTAAGACCCATTTAATATGTGGATTTCTAAAAAACAACATCTTTACAAACAATTTTAAAATATGTTATTAATTTTTTTTATCTTTACATTTTTTTATTTTTTTAATATTTTTTTGTTTCTACCAATACACTTGGTGGTAGAAGTATAATTATAAAAGATATCAATAAGTTTTTATTCTCAGGAGATCAATAAAATGTTATTATATATGAAATTTAAAATATATTTTTTTAAAGTGACATCTCTAAATAAATTATACTCTAAAGGACAACTTTGATTTTGAGTCTCACTATCCAGTTAGTTGAAAGCATTGTTATTTAGAATGAGTGAACTATTTTAATTAATTAAATAAAACTTTTCTTAATGTTTATCTATTTTTTATCCAAAAAATAGAAATTACATAAAGACTATACTGACTCCAGCACTACTATTTTTTAAGAGTACAGGAGCTGGGTGCACTTTCGTGTTTAGAAATTAAAACATGCATAAAACATTACTCTTTAGTTTCACCAATATTTAATTATTTTAATTCATTATTTACTCTAAAACTAAAATATACGTTATGTTATAGATTTAAAGTAGTGGTATTAATCTGTAATATCCGTGTAGTATATAGAATGTTGTGAAAAATGAAGATGGAAGTATAGTGATAGTATATGATGAGTAAATGTTCCACAGGTCTCTTCCCGGCTCTGTCGTTGCATTGTCAAATCACGATCAAGTTCATGACAGAAAGCATTCTTTACTTTGTTTTAATGGTGACAATAATGTCTTCAGAAGAATCAATGGTGCCGTGACAATAACACCACGAGATCCTGTAATGTCTGTTGGACGATGGACATGGATTGTACTATCCAAACTATGAGAGAAGAGAACAACTTACTTAGTCCAAGGAAAAACCCCTCAGAACACAGAACATAAGATGAGAAAATTCTCTACCAGAACAGAACACCATCATCCAACCACTCCTTCCTTTGCAACCCACAAAGGACCCTTTGCACCAAAATCATTCCCTAACACCTTCTATCCAAAAACAATCACCAAAGTTTGTATTTTTATTTTATTCCGATCATATTCAGATAGAGGGGTGCTGAAAGACCAAAGTATCCTAATGGTAGCCACGTATGTGTGTTGTTGGAACATAAAAACTGGGAAGGTTGAGTTGTGAGGTTGTGGTGGTGTGATTGAGATGAGAATGCATTGAACGCTGAACATTGAACATTTAACATAGAACATTGAAGGTTGTCATTTCATTAAATTTGCTTTCCTTTTCTCGGGGCAGTGTTGAATGCTACTGGTAATATTTATTTAAAATGGGGGCACTTGGATTTAAATTTCGTTGCTGGGATTTAATAAAGAAAAAATGGGTTGGGTTATTACTAGATGGATGGTATTAAATTTTGTTGGTGAGGGGTTGGATTTTTAAATAAGGGGTTTAGCTTTAAAAGCCGTTGGATTTCTCTTGCGCTGTGTTGCTCGGAGACTTAAAACACCGACTCTTCCTCAAGCAATGAATGAAGAAAGGCCCTCCTTCTGCACTTTGTAATTGCAATATTTACTCCAAATTTCCCCTTCCTGCATACTTCTTGGGATTTTTCCAAACAATTAATACATTTCCTGGCCTCAATTTACACTCTCCTTCTACCCAATACTTCAATTCAATTCAATCCAATCCCATCGCTCTCTTTCTCTCTCCTCTCTCTCCACACCCTACCCCCCTCCACCTCTCTCTCTCTCAATTAAATTAAGCCTTAAATCACTCCCTTCATTTTCCTTATATAATATGCCCATGAACCTCCACCTTTTCTTGCAACAACAAAGATCACCAACACTTTGCTGGTGCCACTCTTTCTCACCACCATCCTTTTTCTCCTTCCAAAACATCCTTCAACAACCTTAACGTGAGTCATCCCAACCACCCCCTTCTTCTTTCTTTTTCAATTCTAATTTCCTTTTCATGCTCCTGTAATTCACCCTTTTCCCCTTTCTTTCTTGTTTGTTTTTGTCTTCGTTAAATATCTTTTCTTGTTTTTCTTTTTCCTTTCAACAGAGGAAAGCCATGAGCCGCAGAAACGGAAGTGCTCCGCAGCTTGAGTTGAAGCTCAACCTGTCCCCGCCGAGGGTGGACCGGAGACTGGAGTCGCCCACACGATCGGCGACGGCATCACCGACTTCACCACCGAGCTCGTGCGTGTCGTCGGAGCTGAACCAGGAGGAGAAGAATTACTCCAACAGCCCTGAAGCCACTTCCATGGTGCTGGTGGGCTGCCCTCGCTGCCTCATGTATGTGATGCTCTCTGAAGATGATCCGAAGTGCCCCAAATGCAAAAGCACCGTTTTGCTAGATTTCCTCCACGACACCAAAAACCCCACCATAAGGAGGAGTTAGAGTAATAGAGTTAGGATCCTCCGTTCCTAGCTCTGTTTTTCTCTGTTCCTAGCTCTGTTTTTCTCTGTTCCTAATAGTAGGACATATCATAATATTATATTATATTAGCTAGTAATGCTTAGGAATTAATCTCCTTTTACCCTTTTACTGTTTTAACTATTCCCCCTTCTATATGAGTAGTGCTACGTGCGCTCCACTTTTACCCTCTCTCCCAACAATTTTGTCAAAGCAGGGGATGCATATTTGCAGAGACAGAAAGAGACAGAGTGGAGCGTGAATAGCACTATTTGAATCACCTATAGAAAGAAAGTTACTGGGCAATTCGGGAATGTTAGGTATCTATTATATAGGAGCTGGGTGCTCTTTAGCGGTTAAGAAAGTGTAAGAGGGCTTATAACCTCAGGTGCCTTCTTAGTTTGCTTGTTGAAATCCAACCTCGGTTTTCCTTTGACTCTCTTTTCTCTGCCTCCACGATGATGTTGATGTTAATGTTAATGTTACTGTTACTGTTTCATCCAACGGCACACACACATGCTGTTATTTTTAACGTTAACCACCACAAAAGATAAATAAAAAAATAAAAATAGCCGCAACAAAAGCAAACTTGTAAGAGAGAATGTAGATCTTCTGTACTTTGTGTTAACAGTTGAAATGGTTTCAAAGTTAAGGCCCACCAAACCGGTGTTAACTGCTCCATCTACTGCACTCTGAAGTTGAACCACTCATGTGCTTCTCTCACTATGCTTAAAAAAATGAAAAGAGGTTAAATCTGAGCACAGTGAGCTAGTTGACTTTGTTGTAGATTTTTTTCAAGATGATTCATATGATGTTTATATGATGTCTGAAAAATGAGGTGTGTAATTTGATTGAGTTCAGATCCCCTGACACGGTGGAATGGAAAGTTTTGCATGCGATAATGACTTGATTAAAAAAAGGAGATGGTTCCAACTTCCATGTTACAAAATTCAAGTGTCCACGAGCATAATGAGAGCAATGGCGTGAAAGTCGTATGTCGTGTAGTATAAGAAAATTATGTTATGTGTTAGAAGGAGATGAAGGATGAATGAATCAAGGGATGGTAGAAGGTGGGTTGGGTAGTTCCGAGCATTGAAAAAAAAAGGCCATTCTATTAAGGCCATTTAAATCACATAAATGCAAGAGTAATTGAGACGGTTGAGAATAATGTGGGAGATATTACGTCAGATGATAAATGCTCAATTTTATTTTTTTTCTCTCTTTTTCCACCTATTTTATCAAACACCTTCTTCTGTTTCTATTTCTATTTCTTCTTCATTGTCCTTATCTTTGTATTTCTCATCCAAACACCCTCCTTCACAACACCTATCTCTGCACTTTGCCTTCATTTTTTGTGTATATATCTATTTTCCCATGCAGAGACCATAATTGCACCAACTAAGGCTCTCTTTTTGTCAGTAAATTGACATTCAAGGTGTGACAGAGCATTAATCGGCAATTTATTTATAACCATTAGGTTGAAAGCTTCAAAATCTGAACCATTATGATTCACCCTTAAATATGTAAATTTATAGGTTAAATCAGGTGAGAAAGTAGTGGGAAATGGCACAATTAATTGTGTGTGTCATCAATAAAATAAGAGCAAGTTGAATAAGGTACACAGCTCATGGACAGAAAGAGATCGGTCTTCAAGATGAGGAACATTCAAACCCCAGAAAACATCACTATTAGGGTTGGATAAAGGGTCATCAACCCCTTAAATCAAACAATAGAAGAAGAAAAAAAAATGGTAACAAATTACATGAAAAGAAAGCATAGTGTGATAAAGAACAAACCAAAGCCAAAAATAAGAAACGTTGAGTGAATTCGATGATTAAGGCCTAAGAAATGTGCACTTAAAAGAGGTTAGGCACTAGTGCAATGCATGTCATCTCTTCTTTCCATTACATATACCTTATAAAAAATTAATTTAATTTAATTATAGTTACATTATTAGTTTTTAATTGAACTATTTTTGTCATAAATTAAAGTAATTTAATTGTCCAGGTTGTATTTTTATTACACTGAAAAAGACACTAAAAGAATTTATCTAAAACTGATATATGAATTTATTTATTATGAATGTATAGTTGTCAACTTTTTATGGACAAATTATATCTAATAAAATGATATAAAAATCAAAGTTAACAAACCATTAATGAAAAATTAACTTTTGTTTAAAAACATAAAAGGGGCTGTCATTTGTTACAGAGTGCAAGCTGTTAATATAACGAGATGCATTTCTAACTGTGAAGCAAATTTTGACAAACAATATTTACGAGATTATTATGTAAGTGACTTTTTCAACTCCTATAATAGTTTAACTCTTACACTAAAATATTTTTAGCAGTTCAGTGTTTAAAAATTTAACTAAAAAATGAGTTTATTTTAGTTTTTAATAAACATAGTTTAGTTCAATTCAATAAACTATTTTTTTTAGTTCAATTTAGTTTGTTTTATAACTCATAGTTAGCAGTGATTTTCCACAATTAAATACCTGACGTTTTCGTGCGTATTTGATTCATATTAATAAATAAAAAATAATCTGAAATATTTGTTGATATAATACTAGATGAACATTTACATGGTTTGTTTTATATGCAAATTGATTTTAAATTTAATATTGATTTAAATTGAAGTAAATTTGAATTTGTTTATTATTGTCATTATTACTATTATCATGTTTATTATTTTTATTATTATTGTTATTATTATTATTATTATGTTTTTAGCAATAACTTTGGTTATCAATGCATGATCCAACATTTATTGCAATTACCACTTATCCTTTTGCTACTTGTCAACACCATCCACATCTTAGTGTCTTGCATTGCATCACATGTAATGAATTAATAATTATATTTATTCTTTTTTTTCGTAATATGTGACTGTATCTTCATAACAAGGGATATGTATGCATTAATCGCATGCACTCAAATTGTGTTTTAGTTCAATCCTCGTCTTCTAGAATAAAAGCAGAAAAGAGAAATCAATCATCCATGAGTGGATCTTCCTATATTTCTGTTGATCATAAATCTAATTTGAACCAAGGTACTAAGTTCTATTTAAAGATAAAGCCTTAATCGCATTTTTTTTTTTCAAACCAAGGTTATCTACCAATAATATGATATGTTATGTAGGTGGTAAGTATCAAGTTCATCATAACACACATTTTAAGCCAAGCAAATTAATCTTAATTATGTATATTTTTAGTTTAGTGTTTTGTTTTCTATATTAACTACAACTTTAAACAAGTCTCTTTTTTTCCCATAGTTACCAACATGCAACCTAAGTACAAACCAACTAGATGCTACTTCATTTTAATAAATGTGAGATAATATTTTGTGAGAACAAAAATAAGGCATAACTTCTCCAAGAATTATATTTCACACAATACTTCATTGATCAAAATAATAATAAAATATTAAAATTGTAGTTAAATTATGCAGAGTATATAAAGTAAATGTAATTTAAAATAATATAAAAAACATATTTTTGTGAATTCTCAATATAGATTAACTCCTATAATTTGATCTTCTTCTTTTTATTGATTAATTTTTTTTATGATTATGGTTGATATTCAGAATGATATTTTAAGTAATCAATTTTATGCCGCGTAAATTATTAAGATATAAAACAGATTTATTCACCACTATATATATATATATATATATATATATATATATATATATATATATATATATATATATATATATATCAAATATTATTTTATTTGACATCAACAGTTTGAAAATTGTTTAATTTTTTTACATCTTTTCAACTTATTTTTTCCTTCAAAATTGTTTTGCTATTCCTTTTTAACTTCCCACTTAGATAATATATAAGAATATGTATGAGTCAATCGAATATGTTTTAGGATAACAAACTTGATCCAACTTAAATAACATAAAACTTCCAATTTTACTAGTAAGAAAAAGACTTATTTCCTTATTTTTTAGAAAAATATTAAGTTTGATGAAAGATTTTTCTTTTTTTTTTTTATCTAACATGTATTTTTTAGGCCAAAGTTTACTATCATGTTACAATTTTATTATAAATTTAAATTGTCATTGCATTAAGCAAGTGTCTTTTGCATTAATGGTACTTAAAATTTCATCATTATGTATGGTTACAACCTCATGTTTTAAGTCACATCTTTTTATATTGTCAAAACTCATTAATGTTTCACTTAGGAGAACTTTAAGAGATTATAATTATAGATTAAAGGAAATCTTTAATAAGTTTTATTCATTGGATCTAAGGTCAAGTTGATACATATATTTTATTATTATTATTCACTTTTCCATTTAAAATCTTTTTCTTCATTTGTCCAATTATGTTATTTTTTTCTTTTTTTTTTCAACATTATCACTTTTTTTACTAACTTTTAGGTACATCTTTTAATCTCTTTCTCTTATAATTTCTCTTCAATATTTTTTTCAACTAAACATAATCATAATCATAATATAATATTTACAAAAGTTGAATATTGTATTCGTTGGTGAAGTGAAGAATTTTTTCATACATCGATCCTTCAACGATTTGGATCATTCTATTCATGTTGATAGGGAAAATGATTTTATAGGAAAAATGATTTTATGAATCACAATAAATCAAATCAAATCTCAATAATAATAGTAAGAGAGAATATGATGTTAGGTCTCCATCTATTATGGACAAAACTTATAAGCAACAAAAGAAAAACTTAATTTTATATATCACTCTACCTGATTATATTTAAGTTAAAGTTAAAAAGGAATCCAAATTTTATTATTTTTACTTTATAAGTATGTGTATGTATATATATCTATCATAGATTTTTTTTTTAACACGTAATATTCTCTTACAAGAGTCAATTACTAACCTTTAAATCTATTAAATTTTTATTTATGTTTAAAATAGAAATTGATTTTAAAGATAAAAAAATAAAATTGTAAAAATTACTGTAATTGTGTTCATTTGATTTTATTATTTATGTTCAAAAATGTCTTTTGAACTGTAATTGTGTGTGCATAAGTACAACAACTTGACTAAGAGGTGTTAACAATCAGCATCACTATTATTGTTTGAAAAATTAAAAAGGAAAAATGGAACTTCAAAAACAAAGTCTCCAAGCAATTAACACCCATTCTATACAAATATTTCATTGAAAAATATTGTTTTATGTTCTCGTCAACTTGGGAATGAAAGATGTGAGAGAATGGGAAGTTTGAAGTTTTAATAAATTCTCATTTCCAATTTATTAAACAAAAAATTTGTCGTACAAGTAAAACATGTGTACAGCCAACAATCTAATGAAAAAACTACACCAAGTTGAGATGCTTATGAAAAATCTTTAAAAAAATTTAATATTTTTTTATAAAATTCCTTTTTATATAAATAAATCTGTAAAAGTTTTTTTATATAACATTTTTAACTTTTTAAAAAAATTAACTGAAATTTATAAATATTTTTTTAAAGTTTTTATATGAAAAAAAATGTCCTAGAATGTTCTAAGATGAAGTTATTTAAATTTAGAAGCTAATTTGAGTCTTATAAGTCTAGTTACGTTAATAATTTAAAGAATAAAATTGCTATTCATAATAATTTTATCAGATTCAAATAATATTATTTGGCTGAAAAATACACGAGTTTTAAAAAGTAAATTGTATCATAATAAAAAAAGAAATATTAATTTTATATTTCAAGGTGAAAATATAAAACATTTTAAAAATTAAAATGATGAAACTTTTTATTTTGTAAATACTATTATAAAAATGACTAATGTACTCTCTCTTTTTAAGTATAAGTCCTTTTAACAGATTCACTTTGAAAAGTTATAGCCAATAAGTTAATTAAATTAAAAATAGTATACTTGTTGTAATTTACTTTTTTAAATTAAATTTTTTAATTATTCAATATTCATGAGAGAAAATAACTATTAGAAGTTTTCATTGTTTATGTACTAAGATTATTAATGATATTTTAGTCAACAAATAATTAATGAACAGAATAATTAAAAAAGATTCTTGTAAAAAACTTTAAGACCTCTTTATGATGAGCAAGAAATAATTTGTCAGTGTTTGAATGATATGAAATTTCTAATAGGATTTTTTTTTTCTTAAGTTGTTTCTATCCCTTGTTTAAGATTGTTGGCAATTAATGAAATGAGCCAATTCGTTATTAATGGAATTTAATTTTCCAACATGTAAGTTCATGTCAGAATGAATGGTGTAAGATTAATAATACTATTATGTAATATTAAAAATATAATAATTATACTAAATAATATAATCAAAATATTACTTTTTAATAAAAACTATGATAAAATTAAAAATGACAAGGCGGATCAATATAATCAATCGGTAATCCATTCTGACGAATCTCACTTAATTCACTGGACTACAAGTACAATAAGACATGCTGAACTTTTTAAAAAAAATTATATAATACACGTAAAGTATAAAATTTTAAAAAATAGTAGTATTGGGTAAAACAACTTCTTCTCCCTTAAAAGGCAAAAACTTCCTGCACCCTTCACTTTTGACCTGCATTCCATATTTTTAAAAAATTTCAAAAAAGTAAAATACATTTTAGAAAATATTCTTTAAAAGTATATTTTGGAAAGTTTTTTTTTAAAATACTAATTTTATATTTCAAAAAGTATTTTTCAGAAAATATTTTCTAAAATATAGAATTTGTATTTTGAAAAAGGTTTTCTTAAATATATTTTTGACAAGTATTTTCCAAAATGTAAATTTATGTTTTGAAAAATCTTTTAAAAAATTCTCAAAAAATATTTTTCACAAACTAAATATTACAGTATTTTTGTATTTTCTTGTGTGTGATGGGATAGGTGTCAGATTTGTTGCCCCATTAAAATTCTTAGTCCGGCTGAGTCTGAATAATTCTAGTTTGCATGGGCTCAAAAGGTTTTTGCTTCCTGTACCTCCTATTTTTTTAATTTGCAACTTCTTAGGTTAAGGAAATAACAAAAATGCCTTCAAGGAATTATAATTAAAAAGAAAATTTTTTCCTTTCTCTTTCCCTTATATTCCTTATGGTTGCATTGTTCTGTTGTGGTTTTTCATTATTTTTTGTCGGTTCAGTGGTCACCGGTACCATTGTGATATATTATTGAAGAGTTGCGGATGTAAATTTATTTTTTCTTTTAGAAAAAGGTGATAAAAAAATACTAGAACTCTTATCTATATAACATATACATATATCAATTGAACAATTCACAAATACGAAGAAGATCCAGTAGATTAACTATAAGCTTTATTCAAATTAATATATTTATCCTGATCATTTCCTTTCATAATGTGTTGTAAAATATATTTTGACACAAAGTCAAACATTTTTTTTTATATTATCACATTAAACATATGACCCATCACAAGAAAAAAAAATTAAAATGAAACTTTAAATGTATTGTGTTACCAGATAATCATTTTGTTTATGAAATTCAAACAAAACCATACTCTTTAGCTTAAAATGTGCTATTAATAAACTTTGGTTTTAAATAAAACAAATTACAAAAATATATGGTTAAGATGTACAAATTTGTTATTTATTGTGTTATTTACATACATCACTTTATTCATCCACATTTTAATACAAACTTCTTTACGTGAAATATAGTATTGACATATTCAACAAATATGAATAATGGAGAATAAACAACTTTAAATGTCTGAAAATGATTTTAAAATTCTTTTACGTTATCATAATCCACAACAAATTTTTAAGTTTCCATCATTTGATCTCATTCATCTTTTGGATAAACTAACATTTTACATTTTGTTTTCAGAATTTTTGTTAATGTTAAAGTGACATAAAACATTTAAAATTTTAGGAATGCATCATTTATTTCATTCATGAAAACAATATCTTTATTATTGACTATAATCTTATAGTTTGCACCAATTCTCAAAAATAATCATTTAAGTCTCTCAAGGATCCAAACAAAGTTATTTTCACATTCAAATAAAAAAATACAACAAAAAAGATCAACCCCGTTAAGATAAGACAGACACCTTAAGTAAGGACTTCAAATACCTATTAGTTTTATAGGTATTATCCATCATCAACATAATATTAAATGAATTTAATAATTTTATTTAATCAATGTGTGTCCAAAAATACTCATGATAAGAGCTCAACTGTCAAACTTTACACCAACAATATATTTCCTTTTCAACTAAATAGACAAAAAATATATAAAATTCTTAATAGAAAATGATATACTTCAATAATTTCATCAATTAGATTTGATCATCACTTTATTACCTATTCAACTATGATTTTAGATTTTAATAAATAAAATTTCAATAAAATAAATAATAAAAAATCTTTATTTATTTTCAAACTTTATACTCTTTGTCCATTAAGATTTAACGAATTATAATGTTATACTTCAACATTACTTTACTCATTAACTTTAATCTGAAATGACAATATACATCTAATTGACTACCTTCTAAAATATTTACTATAAATCTTATGATTTTTTACACTTATATAGAAAATAAAAGATCTCTACTTCACTAAATATACGCATACATGGACGGAACTCACACACACATCATAGTTTAATTTAATTTACACATACACACCATAATTTAATTGAATTTATTACTTTATTTGAATGTTAATAATTTATAAAATAAACTAATAATATTGTTAAACATATATTTTTTTTAAGAACAATTAAATCTCAAAGAAAACTATCTAACAAAAATTTTAAATTTATTCTTTATGAATTACAAAAAAAAGTTAACAAGCTAACGTCCAACTCAACTAGATAGAAGGGTTAAATATACCATACCTAAGTTAATAAATTGAAACACTTAATTTTACTTGTATTATTTTCGATATTGGTCTCGACCTATTTTTCTATGTGATGAATATTTTCTTTTACTATTTTATAATTAATATCATTTGGTGGATTTTTTTAAAAATAAATAGATATTCAAAGTTAATTTATTTTTAATAAAATAAAATAGCTTTTTAACGAAATTTTTTTATTGAGATTAAATCTAAATGGTACTTTAAAAAATAAAATTTAGTTAGACTAACCTTTCCTTCCCTTTTTTTTTCAGAAGACTCTATAATAATCTGCAAATGATCATTTGCGTAAAATGCACACTATTTTATTCTTTTGTGAAATGATTTTGATCGAATCAAATATAAGGACTTGAATTTGAAATAACTTAGTAACGTAAAGCAATTTTCAACTAATCAAGTTACATAGTGATTTAAGTCATTTGGTTAAAAGAAAATTTGTAAGGCATAATCCTAAATTGAAATAAAATAACTACATGTGTTAATATCCCATACTTAAAACAGGGATGTGTTAATATCCCATCATTAAAATAGGAATGTGTTAATATCTCATAATTAAAATAGGGATGAGTCTACTCTGAAATTAATATATGCTTATGTTTTTTTATATAAACTAACATTAAAAATCTTTTACAAATTTAATTTATCTTTTTAACTATTCAAATAAAAAATTATTAATATTTTTGACTGGTTTTGGATTCAAGGGTGTGATTAGTAAAAAAAGTGTATAAGTAACAAATTTTACCTGTCTATACAAGATAAAAGACAGATTTAATATATAATTGTTTATTTTCAATTTTAAAAAGATGAATGAACAATTTTGTTAGTAATAATAATATGTTAAAATTATTATAAGTGAAACATATATTTTTGATAATTAATATTTAAATACTTAAATAAATATTTATTAAAAAAGTAGGTATAATATTAAAATATAATTTTTTAATTGGACATCAGAATCAATTGTCTTTTAGAAAAGATGAAAAAGTAAATTCAGGAAGCTTATCAAAATAAGGACTGAAATTTTTTATTAATCTATAAAGCTATCAAAATCAAAAGTGACTTGTAAAATAAGTTTGATGTTTAAAGAATTAAAATATGAAAGAACTTTCTGCAATATATTTTGTTATAAACATTTATACCGTGATATTAAAGTATTAATTTAAGTATAAATTATAAAAATGATGAATTAAATTTTTATCTTTATAAGTTTTCCCTTAGTTATGTTGGTCCTAAATTCATTAATATTTGCTTAAAAGTAGAAGGATATTTTAATTCCGATTAAAATGGCAATTAAAATAAGGAAATTAGGTTTTTTTTAATCTTAGACGTGAGAAGATCTTATGTAGTACAAACAGTTCTATTGGTGGTGACAGGAGAAGCGTGGACTGAGAACACGTGTGGTGTAATTGAGGTATTACCTTTCCCTATAAGACCACATCGTTGTGGTCTCCGTTTCTTTTTCTTCATTCTTATTCCCAAATTTCCCTTCAATTTTTGCTTACGCCGATTCCCCTTTTCCTCAGACATTTCATTACTTTGATCAGATCCACAACAATTCTTCATCCATGACGCTTGGCTCTGCAGGATCCAGTGTCGTGGGTTAGTTTCTCATATATCATCTTTCTCTTCTATTTTTTTCCTCATTTTTTAATCTGATTTTTTTTTTTCACGAATATGCATTCTTCTGTTAGTTACTTGTTGCCTTGACTTGTCCCCCTTGATGAACTTGAAAATTGCTTGTTTGTTTCATTTTTATTGTGGTTAAATTTTTGTTGATGGAAGCAGGGTGGGGTTTTCAATTCATGCTGCTGTCTGGTATGGGAAATTTTTGTGTGTAAATGTTGTTGTTTTTGGAATACCCTAATTATAATTTGAATCAATTTGCCTTGTAATCGCTCGTGTTTATCATTGTACGCTTCTTTTGAAATTCATACCTCGTTCCTTCTGCTTTCTTTATAAGAAAGCCCAGGTGAGTTGGCTTAATGGTCATTGTTTGGTTTTTTTTTTTTCTTTTTTCTGTTTTAGCCAATCCTCTATTATTTCTCAATTTATTGAAGCGTGTTCACGATAATTACATATCACACATTTGTATATGATAACATGAAAGAAGAAAGACTCTTTTTTGTAATTCTAGGTTTAATATTTTAGTAAGATTCGAACATTCAAAACTTGGTTTTAGCTTTTGAAATGTAGGCTGGGACCTTTTATTCACACCTCTTCTTAGGAAAATTGAATAATAATTACCAGATTCCTAAGCATACCTTCCTATAGTGCAACTTACTTGAAACCATTCTCAAACTGTATTGTTTTGATACTTACACCCAACCCAATTCCATTAGTAATCTTAGGGACTTACAAATACGACACTATAACTCTTTTAAGTACTATCATAAATAAGACATAACAAACTCCTTGTAAATAGAAACCACAAAATTAGATAAATTATCTTAAATTTGTGAAGTTATAAGCCAATTATTTGTTATATGTGTAACTATTTTTTTCATTTATTGAATATACAATGCCAATATGAGTCTGTAGTTAAAGGCGTTTGCACCTTAATGTAGTTCCAAGGAACTTCAGATTGCTGGAGGAACTTGAAAAGGGAGAAAAGGGAATTGGAGATGGTACGGTTAGCTATGGAATGGATGATGGTGATGATATTTACATGCGCTCTTGGACTGGAACTATTATTGGCCCCTATAATGTAAATATTTATCTATCACCACCTTGATTGTTTTTACAAATATGTGCTAGTAGTTCATTGAGCTAAATCCTATTTGAACTTGTGAATTTTCATGTAGCAATTGATTTTAATCTATAAGAACCATTTCAATAGTGGAAGTAATGCATTCTAAAATGAACTTCTTACTTTTCGGGCAATACAAATTGACCATGTTAAGTCCTTACACATTTTTCTGTCTCAATATGTTTATACTAGTATAGTGTTTACGTTCATGTCTAAACAGTCCAATTTTAAGAATTAAGTTACAGAACATAAAGTTCCTTATGCTTCTGACCATACTACTTTACTGGGAATAATATCAACAACTTTTAAAAATTTATTTATTGAAATTTTTATTATGCTTCTAAAATTTATCTGATGGTTTTAATGGTAACGTAACGTTTTTGGCTTTCTATTATACTCTTCTAATAGTCTACAGAATCTTTATTTGACTTGATTGATGTAGCTTCTTTGCTTAATTTTAAAAAAATTTGAAGTATGAATGGCTCTACCCTTGAACCAGAGAATTGAGTCGTATTATCATTTTTCCAAATGATGTAGTTTATTTTTATTTACTGTGTAAATAATAGGCTATTTGCTGGTTCAGTAACTGTGTTTTTTCTGTTTTTCTACCAGACTGTACATGAAGGAAGAATTTATCAATTGAAGTTGTTTTGTGATAAAGATTACCCAGAAAAGCCTCCAACTGTTCGGTTTCATTCACGGATCAATATGACCTGTGTTAATCATGAAACTGGAGTGGTACACTTCCTAGTTTTTCACATGCTCTTTTTTACATGTTTCAATGCAATAGGAGGTGTTGTGGGAGAGAGGGAGTATACACAATGCTACTAAAGTATTTTGCACTTTGATTTCTTAATTGATGTTGGGAATAATGAGATGCACGTTAGAGAAATGTATTCAAGAGTGTGTCAAAAATCTCACATTGATTAGAATGTAGCCAAAATAATGAAAATAAGTTGGAGTAACCCTTACTCCATGAGCTAGTTTCAAAGACAAGTTAGGTTCAAACTCAAATTCTTAGATAGTATTAGAATTTAACGTAATGGTTGTTGTTGGATCTAATGATCTATTGGGTTATCTGTTATCATGTTATTATTGAACCATCTATAAATGTCTTGTAAACTTAACAGTCTAGTTATTGATGTGAAAAGTGTGGGTTGGAGATATGACTCAAATGGTATATATGACCCTATGAGCTAGATTTTGGGTTTGAGTTGGTTCAAACATAAATTCTAGGAGAGTGATTTGGGTTCTAAGAAGGGAATATACGTAGAAGAGTTCTAGGAAAACAATTTCTAACACATTCTTCTAATACACTCTGATTGGTTAAAAGTTATTGAAAACTAAAGACGTATGTTAAACAAGACATGAACTACAAAATTTTGTCATTTCCAATAAATTTTAACTGGTAAAAAGTATTGTGTTAAAAAGAATTTATTGGAGAATACGCCACTATCATTTCTTATAATATTGATTTCCCCAAGCCTTGATGAAAAAAACACAGGGTTGTTACATACCATAACCATCCTATTTTTCTTAGAATAACATAAAAATTGGTTTATACATCCTTATTCCAAATGTACTGGAAAGTTGACACTTTGAAAGAGTAAGCATGTGTTGAACTTGGATGAGCCGTGGATTGCGGTTGGTTCATATACCCAAAAAGAAATAAGAGAGACAGTTTCTTGTTAGGGGATAAAGGAGCAGGGGTTTAAGTGCTTTGGCAAGACAGCAAGATTTGAGTGATTTGGCATTTGGAACCCCCTTCTTTATTTTTCTCTAGATCATTTCTTTCTTGTAGCTATGCGTTTTAGCAGGCCTCCCTTTGTATCCAGGAACTAGTTTACAATACACATCTTTCACCCTTCTTCCTATCTTTAGTCCATTTTGCAAACTTGATAAATTACTTAAGATTTATGAATTTGCTATTGAAACAGGTTGAACCAAAGAAATTTGGTCTTCTTGCAAATTGGCAACGAAGGTTTACCATGGAAGATATATTGACCCAACTGAAGAAGGAAATGGCAGCTTCACATAACCGCAAGCTCATCCAGCCTCCTGAAGGTACTTGCTATTAGTGTCCAAGATCATACCAGTATTAGGTCATATTGCACTTGCAGTGTGCAATATTTAGTATGTAATACTCTGGATCCTTCTATGTTCAAGAACATATAGGGAATGTCCAAATGAGCTTAATCTTTACCTCCTTAGCTTAAGAGTTGTTTTGTTGCCTTACATTCATACATTGTCGACTATGTTAAACTCTCTTATTGATGCTAAATATTGAAAGCAACTCTTTTAAGTAGTATTTCTAATCAATGCTTCCCATTTTGATCTTGCTTTTTTTTCATTCTCTTGCTTTCTGGCTTTAGATTTAGCGGGAAGCTATATTAAAAATGTGACGAATGTTCTTTGGGTGTGTGCATTGTCTTCAGTTGGTGCTTGATGTTGTTCCATATTTTTCAATGCCAACGTGATTGTATTCGTGGATTTGGGATTATCACATAATCCTATTTTAGTATTGATTGGGAGCTAAGTTTATCTCCTGATGTCTTGGATCAACATCGCTGTGAAAATTATTGCCAATTTTCATCGAGAATGGTTGACATAATTTGTGCTGAATTGTAGTGTTCGCATTCAATTTCCGAGATTTTACACGACGTCTATTCATTATATCAGAGAAGTTAGCGTCATGTTTTTATAGTACTTTTGTAGAATTTTTTTAACAGCTAAGTGTATATTTGAATTCCAGTTTGAAAATTAAGTTGAATGAAACATAACTGAAAAAAGTAGTGCTTGAATTAAATTTTGCTTTTAATTGAAGTTTAAGGGAGTGGATTTTGATAAAAGTGTGTGGGAAAAGTTTGATTTTTTGAATTAAAGAAAATACTAGATTTGAATAGAAAATTTATAAAATATTAATTCATAAGTGATATGATGTATTTAATTAATAAAATAATTTTTTAGTAGGTGAAATTATAGTTTAAATTAATTTAAAATTAAATGTAATTAATCTGTTAAGTGTTGTTAATGTATTGTTATTTTTTAATTGATGTGATTATAATATTATTAATTATTTTAATATAAAATTAAAATTATTATTTCTAATAGTATTATTATTTTTTATAAATTTATTTTGATTATTATTCTAATTCCAATTTTATTATTATTTTATTATATTTATCCTTCTTGTAGTTCGCATATCTATAAAGAAATAAGACAGAATTTTTTTTCTCATTTTTGTAATCAAATATTTTCTTATTTCTGATATTTTTACTTTTCACCTTTTTTTTTTCCTTGTTTGGTTTCCATTTCGCATATTTAAACGTAACGTTAAAGTTAAAATAGATCTTTTTTTTCCAATCTTTTTAATAGATTGAAAATTCAAATATATATATATATATATATTAAAAATATACTTAATTATGTAAATTTATTTTAAATTATTAAATAGTTAATTAATAGGGATAAAAATTGTTACTTTTATATATTAAATTACTCAATTATAATTAATATAATTTTGAAGGAATATTTGCTTGATATAAGACCTGATTACAAATCTCTATTATCGGCAAGTTTAAATATTACATTTGTTTAAGTTGATCAATAATGGTTTTTACCATGAATGACTTGCAGAGCCTAAAGGAACTATGTATAATAATAATAATTATTATTATTATATTTATTTTAATTTATTGGGTAAACTCTTTTCAATCCATGGAGTCTCTTACTAAGTTGTGAGCAACTTCTGTATGCTTAGTTCTCAGACATTATGTTTAATGGACTGTTCGTGAGTACAAGGACCAAACTTATTCATGATTTAGGATTTAGGGGTCAAGAAAGTCCCATATTGCGAGACATTATGCATGCACTTCTATGAGATACTTTTTGTAATATCTTTTGCATTATTTATAAAACAAATAATTGCTAAAAACATAATTTAGAAGGGGTGAGAATTGATTGAAAAGTGTTAAGTAAGCAAATTTTAAAAAAAAAAAACTTTGTTCAAAACTTTTGATAATAAAAGAACTTTTAAGTGGAGTAACTTATAATATTACAAGTAAAAGTAGAAATTAAAGAACACTTAAAAGTAAGGATTCAAAAACAACCAAGAATTTTTATATTGATTTGATTCTTTTAAATTTACATCCACTCTTTTAAAATACCTTTTAAGAAGATTTGAAATAAGTAATTAAAACATTGAATACCTGTGCACAATTTTCAAATTTAAACTACAAGGATATATATATATATATATATATATATATATATATATATATATATATAACATGATAGATTATACAACAAATCAATCTATAGTGTAATCATTCTTCCTTCATGAATGTTGAATAATCTTTCTTTTAAAAACAAATAAATTGTGTAAAAATACTTTTTAGAAATATTTCTAAATTACAACAAAATTCTCTTGATTTGAAAAATATAAAAATTATATTTTTAAAAGACACAGGATTTTCTTTTCATTTTTTAAAGTAATTAAATATAATAGTAAATAATTATTAAAAATAATCAATTAATTTATTTGTTTATCAATCCAGAAAACATTTGCAAACAGATTATATTTTAACAATAATTTGAATATAGTTGTGGGTTCTATTTGAGTTTTTATTGAATGGTTGTTTGAAACTTTAAGATCTAATGTTTCTTTTCTATTTTGAAAACAAAATGTGCGTGGTAAAATGGAACTATAATGAATTATAGTAATTTTTGAAACACTTTACTTTCATCTTAAAATTAAGAAGAAAAAAATTGTTATTTTTTTATTTTTAATTCTGAAAATGTATTCTTATTTTCTTAATATAATTGCACCACCACTATCATTCATATCACAAGATTAACATTACTATCACTATCATGGTCACTTACGTAATTATATATGTAATTATTGACATTATTTAGCATTATCACTATAATATAAAACACTTTTTAAAACTAATTTTAGCATGGTAGTTTTTTTAAACTAATTTTTTTATTTTTATCAGAAATAGAATTTAGGTCTAATTTAACTTTACAAAATCAATTTGTAAGGTGAGATTTGTCATCATTTATAAACTATTGAAATACCTCATTTCTAGTAGATGGATCTCCAACACATCCCGCTCACATTGACTCCTTAACTTGAGCGTGAATCCTATATGTAAGGGTGTGGTCTGATAATGACCCAATAGCGAATGTCCAGATAGGCCTAACAATTTTGTTAGGATAGACTCTGATATCATAATAGGAGTAGACTTTAAATCTAGCTTACATATAAATTTTACGTTCAAGTTGAGAAGTCTCGACGTGAGAGAAGTGTGTTAGAAATTTCACATTGACTAGAGATTAAGTATTTAAATAATTTATAAGTGGGTGCAAAATTCAACTTACTAGTCGGTTTTGTAAGGTTGAGTTAGGCTTAAATCCACTCCTTAATATATTTAAATTTAAAAATATAAGACAAAATAATATTGAAAACTAAAATTTATTCAAACTAAAACTATTTTAAAAATTATGTGTAATTTTTTTAACTTTTTGAAATATATAAATTAAAAACGTTTGGAACAGCCTAATATAAAAATGTTATAGAAACCACATAATAATAATAATAAAGAATGTCGATAAAAATATCATCATTTTACTTTTATAAATTTATCATACTTGCTAGTTTCTTGAATATTACAAAATAATTTATAACTCATTTAATCAATTATAACTTTCTCTGGACTAAAATTTAGATATATATATTAGATGTATTGGAATCTGACTTTGGATCATCTTGTATTATTAAGTAATATTAACTAATACCATATTATATTAAAAAACACATTTTTTTATTCAATGAAAATCATTTGATTAAAAGATCCTGATAAAAAATCATTAATCTTCACAATCATGTTTTGACCGTCATCAATACAAGAGGATCAAAATTTTCAAGAGTCATTATTATTGTTTGTTTTCCCATAAACAAATTGAGTACACTATGAAATTTAAATAATTTTAATATAATAATAAATATAACTACATGTGTAAAGGTAATAAACCATATACATATCCTTCAACATACTTCCTTCCACTTATATAAACTTAATATTATCATAATATATATGATACCATCATCATTATCATTATACTCATTTGTCAATCAAAATAACAATATGCATACTAATTATCTAATACCATCATCATTATACTCGTATATCAATCAAAATAAATTAGTACACCACCAATAACAATCTTCTAATACAATTATCATTATACTTAGTATAATGTATCAATACAACACCAACAACAATAAATCAGTGCAATTTTTTTTCTTCCCTTGTACAAACATATACTGTGATGCAAATTTCAATTCTCATGAACAAACATATATTGTAATGTAATTCGGAAACTCGAGTTTGTAAAAAGAAAAAAAACAATTAGAGAGGTTTGTTTAAAAGTCGTCAGTTGATTTTGCACTGTTCTTGGACTCCTATAAGCATAAAAGTCGTAAAGGAGAGAGAATGGTAGTATATGTTTGTTTATGGTCCAACTTCTTGCATTATATATATATAATGAGATAGAAAATTCAAATTAAAAATAAATAATTCCCTACTCTTCATAATTATACTAAAAAAAAATGTAACTATTTTATTTCTTCGCAAAGTTTATTAGGGTGATAGTTTAAGGAATTAATTTTATAATATTAAAATTTTGATTAATTTTTCAATATTTTTTAAATATTAATCATGATTTTTTTTTAGAAATTAACTTGATAATGGACAATTTTAAAACATTAATATGTTAAAATATGATTATTGTGACATTAAAAAAAAAGTTCAAAGCTTTTTGTTGCCTGCACAACTAATTGTTTTAAAGAAATTGTTCAACTAATTATTTTGTTAAGAACAATAGTTGATTATATGGATAAATGTCTGCTCTTAATATCAAATATATTTAACGAAAATGATTTTACTTAACAATTTGAACCCAACGGTATTGAGTATTCCTCTACTAGACCAATTCAACTCAATAAAATAGCTCTCAGTTAGTGAATTTGGAAAGAAATACTTTAGTAATTTTCCTTTGTACCAAATTCTTTAATGAAATATATTTTGTATAATAAATTATGTAAAAAAAGAGAATACCTAGGAATTGGTTACATGGATATTTACTTTTCTTATCAAATCCATTTAGCAAGAATGGTTTAAGTGAGTGATATAAAGTCAGAAAATTAAGTATTTAGTCACTAGACCAATTTCACTTAGCAAAATAGCCCATACTTAGTGAATTTGGAACTTGAGAATTGAGTAATTTTTCTTTGTACTGAATTCGTCCAGAGAAATAGTATTTGTTTAGTAAATTATAAAAAAAGAATAATACTTAGAGCTTTATGCATAATTCATCTAACAAATTGATATTTCCTCAGCAATTTAAAATTTGCCTAGTGGGTTTCTAGAAATATCTTTATGTTTTTTATGATCAACCCAACAAATTGTAATTTACTAAAAGAATGACCTTTCATATATCAAGTTTTAATAACTCAATAGATTTTCACACAAAATAGAATATGAAGTTAAGATAATTCCTATTACTGAAGACATGAAGATTACATATTTATTCTTCTTCCATCCTTATTTGCATCTCTATCATCCTTCATTTTCCTGCTTGTCATCTTTTCTTGATCAAGTCTTTGATTTTATGAGTGGTCCTTTTACCTAGTTTTTTTTTTTAGTTATGGAATGAACTTTAAGAGGAGGATTTTAGATATTAGATTGTGATAATCTATTCCTTGAAACCATTACTATAGAATGACTGTATCTCTTTGGATTTTTTTTATTTAAAAATATCACTTGAGAGATAATTTCTAATAGATTAAAGATTTAAGAAATTAATATGGATATTATAATTGAGAGTAATTCATACTATTGTAAGCTGGGAAAGAAAAAAAAATTGCAAAGTATATTCCTTAAAATTTATATAGCTTAAAGAATATTAATGTACCATAATAACCTTCCTAGATTTGAATTTTGTAAGTAGTATAAATATCGAAAAGACCTTCCTCAAGTTAACACAGACCAACATGAGAATAAAATATATTTTTTTAAATATGTTATTTTACATTTAAATAGAATTTAAAACCTAATTTTACTAGATTTAATGGATACAAGATGGTAGTTTTACCTTGTTTTATTTTACTCCTACTAAGCATATCTCACATAGAATTATGTTTGTTTTTGAGAAAAGCATGTTATAGTTAACACAATAAAGGCAAAAGTAAAACTTATATTTTTTACATATGACTCTTGAAATTTTTTCATATAATTTTGGTGTCCTCGCTTGTATTAAGTTTTTTTTTTAATAATTACAAAAATAATTTACCTTAATTTTTTTAACTCGTTTGTCCTATAAGCATTCATGTATGAATATTATCTGCGTTATTTTAAATATTTATTTTATCATTAATTTTATTATTTATATATTTAATTATATATGTTACAACTAAATTCCTTCAGCTCATTACAATTCTAGCCATCAAATAAAGTCATTTCTTTCTAAAATAAAATGGCGAATCAATTAAATTAAAATCTAAACAAGTATATTATCGTCCTAGGAGACAGTGATTTTTGTTAATTTAGAATCTGCAAGAATCTCATTCCTTAATATTAAAATATTTCTGAATATGTATGAAGGAGTACTATAAAAAAATAAAACTAATTTGATAAAATAAATAAATATAATATTCACTCAGCAGCATTGAGATAATCAATTTGTCAAAACGCAATCTCTCTCCCTTCCCTGTTCTCTCTCTCCATATAAAGCCAAATTTTAACCTAACTTGCTTTGCAAGTCCAAATCAGATGGCAATAATTCCTGTATTCGTGTTATTCTATCGCCAAAAAAAAATAAAAAGAGGAACCAGAAGACAGAACCTTTCATCACACTGTATATAAAAAGTTGTCGATAGGAGTGGCTTTTTCTCTCCTTCGAACTTTTCTTCTTTCTTATGCTTCTTTTGTATTCCTTCCCCCAAACCCTAAATAAGTGATTCGAAACTGCAAAACCAAAACCCTAAAGCAATGGCCCTACCCCGTGGATCCATTCTCACCCGATCAGTCTGGTCCTCCAATCTCGAATCGGAATTTGAATTAATCCGATCCGTCATCGACTCCTTCCCCCTCATCTCAATGGACACGGAATTCCCCGGCGTCGTCGTGCGCCCCGACACCGCCGACCCCTCCTTCCGCCACCGCCAACCCGCCGCGCACTACGCCGTGCTTAAAGCCAACGTCGACCGCCTCCACCTGATCCAGATCGGTCTCACTCTCTCCGATCAAGTGGGGAACCTTCCCACACTCGGCACCTCCAACGCCTTCGTCTGGGAGTTCAACTTCCGAGACTTCGACGTGTCGCGTGACGCCCATGCTCACGACTCCGTTGAGTTGCTACGGCGTCAGGGCATCGATTTTGAGAAGAATCGGGAGTTTGGGATCGACTCGGTCCGGTTCGCCGAACTCATGATGTCTTCTGGTCTGGTCTGCGATGACGCGGTTAGCTGGGTGACGTTCCACAGTGCTTATGATTTCGGATACCTGGTGAAATTGTTGACCCAGCGCACTCTGCCGGAGGAATTGGCAGAATTTCTCCGTCTGGTGAGGGTGTTTTTCGGTGACAGAGTTTTTGATGTGAAGCACTTGATGAGGTTCTGTTCAAATCTTCATGGAGGTTTGGATCGAGTATGCCAGTCGCTGAATGTGGAACGAGTTGTAGGGAAAAGCCACCAGGCCGGTTCTGATAGCTTGCTCACTCTGCACGCTTTTCAGAATATAAGAGAGGTTTATTTTGGCAAGGCTGATGGGCTTGTTCAGTATGCTGGTGTCTTGTATGGTTTGGAGGTTTTTTAATTTTTCTCGTATGAAATAATATATCAGCTTGGTGTAGGTTTCTTTTTCTGCCTTAGTTGTAAAGCGTACACATTCTGGCTTATCAATGTCATTAGGAGTTATTAATTTTTTTTTGGTTCTGTTTCACTTGCATATGAGAGATATTAGGAGGAGGCAACGCATTGTTGACTGAGTATGTTAACATATAGGGTTAGAGTATGGTCTTTGGTTAGATAACATATACAAGTCTTAATTTCTGAACGGCGTGATAATTTTGCATCTCCCGCCGTATCTATTCTCTATTGAGAGTAAGTGGTTTTAAAATTATTCTCGAAATGTTTGTGTTCAAAGTGTGCTTGGTTAATGTTCATTGATTCAGTTGCAAAGTGTCAGTCATGAGGCTGCCATTCCTATCAAAAGATAAGGATAAGGGATGCACCCGTCATGGTTTCCTCCATTTGTTAAGACTCTATTACTATTCGAATGATTTTTTTTTCATTGGGTTGTAGAAGAGTATAGAATGGATGGTAGGTGGTAAATGAATCTGTACTATTTCTTTTATTTGTTTTTTGTTGTTTTTTTTTTATATCTTCCATTCTAATGGTAAGAAAGTCTTTTCTATCTCATACACACGCACTGGCATTTACTTGGTTCAAATGGAGCTTGAATAGTTTTTTCAAAAGAATGCCGGACAATGGTAGGATATTGCCTAAAATTGTTTGAGTTTGTGTGGAGAAGACATGTAGTAGTCTCAACAAAGATTAGATCAAATAGAGGGTAATTCAATCCTTAACACAGTATTTGGTTTGAGGAAAATGGAGGGGAGGAAGAGGGAGGGATTTTTGTGAACTTTTGTTGTTTGGTTCAATTTTTCCGAAGGGGTGGAGGCTATCAAAACCCCTCTTCATATGATTTTTGCTCTCCTCCCTTAGTGGAGGGATTTTGTGTGTCTATGTGGTGGGGATTTAAATATTTCAATTGTAAATGACTAAAACATGTCTACATATGTTTTGAAATTTAAAATTATAAGATACCAAAGTAGATTAATTTTAAAGTCCCACTGCATCCCTTGTTACCAAACCAAAAAATGGTTACTTCCCCTCCCCTTCATTAAAATACCTCCTCTCCCTTTCTCTCAACCAAACAAAATGTCTAATCAAAATCACTCTCCTACCTTCCCCTTCCCTACCTTTCCTCCTCCTCCATTAAAATCCCTCCCTTCCCCATTCCTCCTTTGAACCAAACTGTTCCTAAAGGCAAAGGAGGACTAAGAAAACTATAGGTGAAACGATCAAGGGTTAAAGACCAGTATTTTATCTGTAAACATGATTTACAACAACATATCATGAAATTCTTTGAACCATGTGGTCAGCTCTACTTACTGAAAAAAGGCTAGGTTGTTGTTGTTGTTGTTCGTAATGCATGCATTTACGTTAAGTACTGAAGGGTGATGGTCAATGTGAGACTTAAACTAATATGACTATGGCCCTTGGTATTATTTGAATGTTGGGTTGTTGACAATTAATGTTTTGGATGACATATTTACTCTTTCTTGTATATTGTATTAGTACAATGGGAATTAGAGTTTATGATATTTGTTAGTTAGCTAGAGGTTTGAGCTGGATAACTTCGAGAATGTAAGGGGGAAGGAAGTATTCTATTTTGCTATCTCTTGTAGAGTGAGATTTTGTGATCTGGAATGAGGAAATCCATTGTGAAGGGAAAACAATTCCTTGGGAGAGGAGTCCTTTATCGAATTGTGTTCAATTTCACTCAATAAAACAGTATTTTTGACTGGTAACAATTGTCCAACCTGCTGGTTCCAAATTTGGGATAGAAGGAAACTAATCCTGAGGACCGAGGATATGGAGTTGAGAATCAACAGCCCATGTATCTATGGTAGAATTTCTCAAGAAGGGGACCGTGAAACGTAGCTGTCAGCTCTCAGAAAGCAAGAAGGTTGATGGAATTCAAGAGACCAAACAAATGCTACAACAGTTGAAAAAACAAAGCATTATTGTTGAGTCAGAAGAAGAGGACACGTACCCAGCTGATTGGAGTCTAATTTGCAGCTAGTGGAAAGGAATTCAAAGAAAGGCTTTCGGGCCGATATATGAACCTGAGAACATAAAAAGGGATCTTGAGAAAAGGTGGTCACAAAGAGTTTAGGGATGAATGTAGTAGAACACCAAGCGTCATGAGAAGAGGACAGATACCCTGTTGATTGGAGTTGACTTTGCTGCTGATGGAAAGAAATTCAAAGAAAGGCTTTGAGGGGGCCGTTATATGAACCTGACAACATAAAAATGGATCTTGAGAAAAGGTGGTCGCAGTGGGTTTAGGGATAAATGTAGTCGAACACTAAGAGTCAGGAGAAGAGGACAAATACCCAGCTGATTAGACTTGACTTTGCAGCTAATGGAAAGGATTTCAAAGAAAGGCTTTAGGGGGCCTATATATGAAATTGAGAACATAAAAAGAAGGATCTTAGAAAAGGTGATCACAAAGGATTTTTGGGATGAATGTCATAGAACACCAAGGGTGTTGCTTTTTGTCAAAAGAAGATTCTGTTACCCAATTCCAATAGCAGTTCAGATAAAATGAAGGGGAAATCATGCACCAAGAATCCTGTTTTTACGCATGGATGGTTGAACGTGCCAATATCAATGTTAATGATAATTTGGAATGAACTAGTGGATTCTTCATGGTGAAGCTGCAGAGGAGGTATTAGAACAACCTGATATACAGATAAGTATTGCTAAATTTTAGTATGGTCAATGTTGAGAACAGGGATCGAAGAAAAAAGGTGGGAAGCTTAGGTTGAGGTGTTGCTGTTTCCACAGTTTTTGAAGCTTGTTTGTTAGTAATTTGAGAAACCAAAAACTGCTGTTAACAGATTTGTGGATAAAGCTGGGTGAAGAATGAATGACCTCCAAAATTTGGAGCTTTAAATGGTTGACCAAGTCTTTTTATCTGGGATACATACAAAATTATGAAGCAGAATCAGGACTTTGCTGCGGTGACCTTGGACTTCAGGATTATAGGAACTTTTACTATGCCACCACCGCAGTAGCTGCTGGATGCAAGTCAATGTGTGGGGTGGCCACTACCAGAAGAGCCACTAGTGAGACATGAGGTGCTTTGTCCACAAACACTTCTGCAGAGGATAAATAATAGGAGAAGGGTAGCCTTTGCAATCTTCGAAGTAGGTCTGATTCATGACATGCTGAATCCGAACCAATATTGAGCAACACAAGGATGAAAAGTTGATCCTAAAATGTGAATGGGGTAACCAAGCATTTTTTGGGAGTACCACTATCATTCCCTTAGGGTTCTGGAATAGCAAGCAAGAGTTTCTTCTATTAAAATTGTCCTGTGTGTTGTTGGGATGGATTTCTGTATGGGTTTTAGGGTTTGTATTTACTGGGGACGAGCTGTAACCCCATTGAGTATGAGGAGCTTTTCTGGGAAGGCAGAAAATTAAAGACAATTGCTTGTCCTAATTAAGCTAGAAGTATTTCCTATATTTTTTACTTGTCAGATGAGAATAAGGTTGAAATTTCGAAGGGGATGTTATTGTTAGTAATAAAGGGAAGATTAGTTCGGGATATAAGTTGTTATGGGGCAGTAAGATAAATAAAGTGTTTTACAGGGAGGAGGTCATTTATCCTCTTATTGTGTGTAGATTGAGCTTTTCTGCAGATTCTTTAAAATGATAAATCCTTTGAGAAAGATAACCCTTTGAAGAGAAGGAATAAGATAAAATTAGTGTTTTGGTTAGTAACAATAGGAATCTAATGCTGTCTTTCCCCTTTTCCCTTCCCAAATAACCAAACAAAGTTCGTACTACCTTGATTTTTGTATGTTCATCTCCATTGCTTTTTCAATAAAAGGCGACATTATAATTTAACATAAAATTTCCTTTCAATTGGTGATTGATTGATAAATATGGATAGACAATCAGTACCTGTTCGAACTCTAGATGGAATATGGCTAATAAGGAAGTGTTTTTTATGTTTAAAATCTGATTGTAATGTTTGAGGATCTAGTAGGTCTATTAATTTATGATATCGTCTTTCTTGTGCATATGCTCCAAGTATTGCATGCACATCTTGTCTGGCAAGCTGAGAATAGCAACTGCTCAGTAAAGAGGCTATTGTTTGTACTTGTATGATGAATTTGACTAACCATGTCTATCTTAGTAAAGTCATTGCTATTAGAAATCTGACTACACATTGATTGGATTCCTTGATGGGTTTGACTCAGACAAAATTGTTTTACATGCATGACTGAATGTTAAGATGTATTAAAAATGAATATAAATTATGAATTCATAGGTTGATGTAGTGCAATAAAGGAAATTTGAAAATGATATTAGAATGTCACATTCAGAGTGGGTCAGTGTGTTGTAATCCAGCATTCATCAATCCTCATGCTCCATGAAGTGACAGTGTCCAATATCAATAACTGGTGGCCCGCTCATCCAGTTGGATGCGGTCCACCTTTTTATTCTTCTTCCTATTGCATTTGTTTTTGACCCCCCGACCACGTGATGACATTAGCTTGAGAATGTTTCACGGTCTTTCGTTTTTGAGATAGTAAGATCCTTAAAATTATGTTTAACCAAGTGAACCAAGAAAACAAAATATACAAACAGGAAGTCTGGCCCCGGTGATTGTGACACTATTCAAAATACAGGAGAAAACTTTTTGTATCAAATTTATAGTGGGAAACATGAATTAGAACTGCTTAGTATATTATTACTTTATTTTAAAATTATATTTATATTTATTACTATTAAAATATAATATTTTATTATTAGAAAAGGTTTTTAAAAAGTAGTATTGTCTTAAAAAATAGATGAGTGTTAAAATATCATCATTTTTTTTTCTGATGGTTGTTTCTGTATCAATTGATTTCCAATTCCAACTATTACAAATAAAAGGTAACTGAAATAGAGTGAAGAAAAGAGATATTTTGATGGGAGATGTTTCAAATTTCAGTTTTCAATAAGTAAAAGGAGGTAAAAGTATAAACCCTTTTTGGAATATGTTTCAAATTCTAGGATTGAACAATTAAGAGACTGTAAAATATAAGCCCTCAACATTGCTGGTACGGTTGCAAATAATAGTATCCATAAAAATTTCGTGAGATGGTGGGGACTGGATATACATGTATTTCCCTTTCACTTTTGTTTCATTGCAGTGTGGATAGGATTCCATGAAAATTATACACTCTTTCATTTAGAAGTTATATATATATATATATATATATATATATATATAGGTCCCCCACTATTATTTTCTATTCAAACAACATTACCATATAATCAAAATACAAGATAGGGCCGGATCATGGTCCAGCACATTCATTACACGTCCACAACCATGTACATTTACATGCATTCGTTAACTCTAATACACATAAATACTATATCTTAAACTCTTCCTAATTGACTGAAAAATAGTAAATTTCAGCTATTTTGATGGTCATTAATGTTTGGATGTTTCAGACAGACCCAAAAATAATTAATTAAATGATAAAGAAGAGAATATAAGAGGCCATTGCCATTGGTAAAACCTTTGTATATATCAACTGGTTTAGTATCAATCAGTTTATCTATTTGCAGTTCTGTGACTTTGTCTCAAGGGTCTCCATCTACCCTTTGGACCTTTTTCGTGAGACACGTGAAGAGACCTCTATCATAACAGGTTAAACAATATCATGTATCCCTACATACATGTTTGTTAAGTATGATGTTATTATTTATGAACCAACTATTCTCTTAATGGCTTACTTTGCTTTTTAATGGCTTTCTATTTTAAAAATATATTTTTGTTTTATACTTCTTATTTTAAATATTTTTAAATATAATCTTCTTATAAATTTTTTATATGTTTTTAATGTAATTTTATAAATTTTAATACTTGTTTATATATTTTTTTATCGGAAGAGAAATAAATATAATTTTCTAATAAAATCTTATCACGTGAAAATGACTTGTATCCCATTGATGTGAGTTTGCATTAAATGCGATCATATATATATATATATATATATATATATATATATATATATATATATATATATATATATGTATGTATGTATATATATGTATATATGTATGTATAATATTAAAAAAAATAGTTTGATATGGGAGGAGGAAGAGATTTTTTAAGAGGAAAAATGTATATGGGTAGAACTATTTTGAAATACTTTATTTATGAGAAATTCAGATGTTTTTAATTAGAAAAAGGAAAAACTATACTTTGCATAACACAACACTCTCATATTTATTAGTATATAATTTTTTATACTAATTAAGTTAATGAAAAAAAATTAACTGAAATTATATATATGTAGGTGTCTATAAAATTTATTATAAAGCATTTAATACTTTTTTACTGAAAAATATTTGTTAAGATATACAAGAATAACTTATTATCATCCACACAAAATATTTCACTAATAATTGCTTTTGAAATAATAGTTAGAAAATTAGATTTTAATCAAAATATATTGACAATATAAAATTTCTCCACTATTGCATAAACATATGAATTATTGTATAATGTAAAATAGTAATTAATTTTAGAATCATATCATATGTCTTTTAGTTAGTTGAGAAAATTTTAAAAGATATTTATAGACTTTGAAGAATAAATATGTTTGGATTTATTTAAATCTCCCTATTCTTGATTTAATTTGTATATTATTTAACAATAGTAAAAAATAATAATTTAAGTGAGTGATAATATATTGATGGAAGTCATGATTTGGGAATAGAAATGACTAAGAGTTAAGAGTTTTGTTCTAATAGATAAAAAAAAAAATGCTGGAAGAATCAGTGTTTTAGTTGAAATTACTATAAAATTTTTTGAAAGTATAAGGTTAAATTAGTGTAAGATTTGTTGATATTAAACATAAAAGTGGAAGAAGAAAAATAGTTTAAATAAGTGATTAAACAATATATCTGGAAAATAGATTTCGAATAGAAAATATTATTGAGTGACTAATACCAGATTTTGAGTAAAGGATATATCCTATTCAATATATCGTAATCCCTATAAAGTTTATTATAACAACAATTGTCCCTTTCTTATTAGAATCTAAGTAACAATTTTGTAGAGATAAGTTTCGAAAGTTTTAGTTTTTCATTTCAAACTTCTTTACCAGTTTTTGAGAAACTGCTTAAAAAAAACAATTACATCTATCAAGGGGTTTAATGTTGGTGGATTAAAACGTGAAGAATGACTACTTGCTTTCATCATAGCATTATAGTTAACACTTAGAGGGAGTAATTATGTTTTTGTTAAAAGATTCCATATTCATTAAAGATAAGGCTTTTCAATAATTTATAAATGGGTGAATGCAAACCTCATCTTACAAGTCAGTTTTGTAATAATGAATTAAGCTTAAAGTTCACTTATGATATTGTATCAGAACTCATACTAGCAAAATTTTGCATAATATTGGAGTAAGTATAAATGGAAAACTTTCACCTAAAGTGCAGAACATCTTTATATATTTATTTTAATAGAATAAGTATATATTTTAATAGAATAAGTATATAGAATCTTTCGTATGCTATAATATTAGTTTAAAGTTGTGTTCTTATCATTTGACTTAGACTGTATTGATTAAACAAATATAACAAAATAGGTCTGTTAAATAAAATACTTGCTTGTTGTTTAAAAAAAGTTATAACATTTTCATAATTTATATTTTATTGTAAAAATATTTAATCAAAATTAGTAAGAATCTCTTAGACTTTATTCTTGAAGGTGTTTTTTCTTAAACTAAGTTTGGTAAAAGAATTCCAATAAAACAAATTAAGGTTATAACAATTGGATCTAAATGAATTATCATTATTAATTTTGTTAAAATATAATTATGAATGCTAATTAAGGTTATAAGTTTTCTTCTTACTACCTCTCAATAAGTATTTTTAGGAAAAAAATCAATTTTTTTATAAACTAAATTTAGCTTGTACACAAGCTCAAATATTGTTAAAGCAAATATATAAGAAGAGTTTGAATTGTGTTAAAATAAATTGCTCTTCAATACCTTTTATTTTTCTTTAAAAGACCAAAATATTTTTGGTTGGAAAGAACCAGAGAAAACAAATTATTTTTATACTAATTTAATCTCAACCACTGAAACTATATATGTCTAATTCTTATAAATTTCAAACTTTTAATAAAATAAAATTACAACAACTATTTTTTATAGTAACTTTTAGTCAAAAAAATCAAATATTTTTTTACTGATTTATCAAAACAATTTTTCAAGTATTATTTAAACAATAATTTCTTCAAATTTTTACATATTCTTAAATAGATTGAAAAATGATGCTAACATAAACGTCTCGTATGAACGTATATCGAGATTAAATTTAAACTTCTTAGAAGAACATTTAAAGAAAATAAAAATAATTCATTTTTTGGCAAAATAAATTTATCAAAAGTAATAGTTTTTGTCTTCGTGTTTATTTGTTAGTCTTTATATATTAATTTTTTTAAGATAATTATTCAGAAGACATGCTGAAGGTGTCTTTAGATAATATACAAATTCTATGAAAGAACTTTTACATTTATAAGCTTTTTTTTTTACTTATTATTCTTAATTTTTTTTAACATTTAAAAATATTAAGAATAAAATTAATAAAAACATTTTAAAGATATTTTAACTCTATTACAAAATAATAGTTCTACACATCTTACTTTCGATACTAAATGTCCAATTATATTACTAAAACTTCCTTCATAACTTAATTTCCAATTCCATATTCTAAGACTAAGATTGACTTCTCAAGACGAACCTCACTTATTTTTCTCAGCTTGACCAGAAAAATTCGCCTAAATATACTCAATTCTATGTAAAAGGTTCCAAGTGTGACAGTTAACTTGTTATATACTACAAGAAAATATTGCAACACTACAAACTTTGCCACCTACGACTATCATAAGAACAACACTACTAACATTGGTCGTAGGAATAAGTTATTCTCTTATTCAAATAGCGTAATACTCAAATACTTTTTATATCACTCTTAGTATAAAATAAACTAAATGCGGAGAAATTAATATATTAACATTATATATATATATATATATATATATATATATATATATAT
>Ga0209489_102555_pt1 | contig 36853 bp, 18 predicted proteins | sample SiratrowhiteBW_FD_187527 | JGI IMG/M metagenome (GOLD analysis project Ga0209489, IMG submission 187527) | Root nodule microbial communities of legume samples collected from California, USA - Siratro white BW (SPAdes) (version 2) | ecosystem: Host-associated > Plants > Roots > Nodule | place... | reverse complement strand
CTAGATTTTTCTCAGTTAGTTATAACCGTTATTTGAAAATCAGTTTTTGCCTTTATTAATTTTTCAAATGTTTTATTTATTTAGAAAAATTATTAAGGAGCCCTTCTTTGATTGAGATCATAACCATCACCAACTTGAACTTCAAACTTACTCTCACAACACACATTTCTAGATCCTAGTCTCAAGTCTTCAAACTTCAAGAAATCTTCATCCATCCATCACATGATCTAGAGCATCTTCACTTGGTTGAATTCATCAAATCACTGCAGCAGTCCACTGGTGCTAACACTCATGGTTCTTATTATGAAGATCATCACATCAAGAATTATGAGAAAACTAGACATGGTAGACACACTAGTATGAAGGGATAGTTTTAGAAAAACATTGATAAAGACAAGAGGAATGTGAGATGATATGATGTTTTATTCTTGTTCAACAATCATAGGAGAAGGATGAGAAGTCATCCACGCAGGGAAGATGAAAAAGCAGCTCGATTTCAATTATCACAATGATTTTGTTGAGTAAAGGAACTGAGAACGGGGATAGATGATTATGTAAGACAGGGAAAACACAAGGAATACTCATTGATAGGTTGAGATAAACTCTGATACCATCTTAAGAATTAAACTTTTTAAGTCTAACTTAACCTTACAAAATCAACTTATAAGTTATAAGGTTTGCCCCTATTTATACATTATAAATAGGTGTTTTTCTCACATTGCTTCCTTTACATTTGTTCTCATGCATGTCTTTCTCACATTGCTTCTTCATACTCGTTTGTCTATCATTTCTAGTTTCCTAATGATTCTTATCATGAAAATCATCACATCAAGAACCAAGAGGAAACTAGACATGGTAGACACACTCGTATGAAGGGATAGTTTTAGAAGGACATGGATAAGGACAAAAAGGAATGAGAGATAATTGATTATGGTTCATCCTTGTTCAACAATCACAAGATAAGGATGAGAAGTCATCCAGGCAAGCAAACAAAGATGAAAAAGCAACAAGATCATTGTGATAATTGAAATCGAGTTGCTTTTTCATCTTTGTTTACTTGCCTGGATAACTTCTCATCCTTCTCTTGCAGTTGTTGAACGAGGATGAAGCATAATCAATCATCTCTCATTCCTCTTGTCCTTATCTATGTCTTTCTGAAACTACCCCTTCATACTAGTGTGTCTACCATGTCTAGTTTCCTCATGATTCTTGATGTGATGATTTTCACGATAAGAGCCATTAGAAAACTAGAAATGATAGACAAACGAGTATGAAGAAGTAGTGTCAGAAAGACATGCATATGAACAATGTAAAGGAAGCAATGTCAGAAACTCACCCATTTATAATATATAAATGGGTGCAAACCTATAACTTATAAGTTGTTTTTTTAAGGTTGAGTTAGACTTAAAGTTTAATTCTTAAGATGGTATCAGAGTTTATCTCAACCCATCAATGAGTATTCCTTGTGTTTTCTCTGTCTTACATAATCATCTATCCCCGTTCTCAATTTCTTTATTCAAAAAAATCATTGTGATAAATTGAAATTGAGCTGCTTTTTCATCTTTGCTTGCTTGCTTGCTTAGATGACTTCTCATCATTCTCTTATGATTGTTGAACAAGAATAAAGCATAATCAATCATCTGTCATTTATCTTGTCTTTATCTATATCATTCTGAAACTATCCCTTCATACTAGCGTGTCTACCATGTTTAGTTTTCTCATGATTCTTGATGTGACAATCTTCATAATAAGAACAATAAGAAAACTAGAAATAATAAGTCGTATTAGAAAATCACATATGAGGACAATATAAAGGAAGAAACTATAAATAATAATACTTCATCCTCGATTAACAATTATAAGAGAGTTATATTAATTAAAATAATATTAATAATGTATTATTACTATTAATTATAAAAATAATAATAATAACAAAAATTATTATTATTATTATCAAAATAATTAAGATAATAAAATTAATATTGATAATAATAATAATAATTAAAAATAATAATTATTATTAACATAATAATAATAACTATTAAGATGATAATAATATTAATAATGACAATAATAAAGTTAATAATTATTATTATAATAATAATGATGATTATAATATAATAACAACTATAATAATAATAAAAAAATTAATTATGATAGGGGATGGATGAAATTGTGGTTGTCGCCAGCGTCTTATTCAACTTGCTTGAGAAGAAGTGCTTTCTCGAGAAGCCCAACAAGGTTGAAGCTGCAGTTATTTGCATTTATTAAACATAGAAAAACATATGATACATTCATGCTCAATAAAACACAATCCAATAACATATGATACATTCATCCTCAATTAAACACAATCCAAAACCAATAGATAGAAGCTTATCTCAGCTTTCTAAACAAAAACCTCTGTAACTTTTACTTCTTTCTTTTTTTTTTTTCTTTCTTCTAGGTGCACCTTCTTTCTTTTCTCATTCTTTATTTATACTAATTTTGTAGAAAGGTCGGTTGGGGTTAAAAAATTTATGTGTACATAAATAAATTATGTTATTTAAACTACAAATATAATAAAATATATCTATTTTTCATTTATTTTTTTAATATTATTTAGATTTTATCCATACAAGATATGTTTTATTTAATAAATTATTTTTTTCATTTTTTTATTTTAAATTATTAATATCTTGTTTTATATCTTATTTTTTTGTTTTTAAATATATTAAAATAGTTTGTTAGATTATTTTCAAATAAATGAAAATCCATTTGGCACCTTTAAACTTAAAATTGAATCAATTTAGATTTATTAAATAGTTGATAAGAAATTTGAAATAAAAAGTAACGCTAAGTTAATCTTTAGTTATGATTATTAGTTATTGAACCAAGTCATGTTTTTTTGTAGAATCAGATACTATAAGGGCTATGTATAAATTCATTTAGCTAATGTCCCATTCTTTATTTATATATTGTATATGAATCACTTAATCTAATAAAATTTTAATTTTTGTTTTTGTTAATAGCTACGATATTTCATATCTTTTATATTCCATTAGCCATAGAAAACACAATTGTATTAATTAAAAAAATAAAAAATAATATAGTTTAAAAATATATAATTTTGTAAAAGTATTATTAAAAAATTATATAATCATTTCTTTTTAAAAAGAAATTATTTAACTATTTTGAAATAAATAAATTATTCAACTATTTATTTTATTAAATAAATAAATATATCATTTTTATTTATTAGAAGATAAAATTGTCCAATTACAAAATGATATCAAATAGTATATTCTCTTTATATAATGTTACATATACATCGTTAGGGTCAATCACTGCATCCCAGATATTGTCTACTTTGGAGCTCAAAGCTCCATTACAACTTTGTTTTTAAAATGCGTTTTGGAGACTTAATGAAGGAATGTGTATATAAATTGACCTTGATCTCAACTCCTAAGCGATGTGGGGTTGTTGTGTATACCATGCTCCCCAGTTGAGGGCTAAGGGGATGAGATTACCACAAACGTCGCTAATATTCCAATTCCAAGTCCGTTGAGATAACATCATTAGGATCAATCATCGCATTCAAGATATCATATGCTTTAGAGCTCAAAGATCGGTCACGATTTTGTTCTTAAATGACGCGTCAGAGGGTTAAGGAAGGAAGGTGTATATAAATTGACCTTGGTCTCAACTCTTAAGAGATGTGGAATTATTATGTGTACTGGAACAAGCCCCTTAATTGAGGGCTAAGGGAACGAGGTTCTTAAAGACGACGCCTCAAGTTCGTTGAGATGATATCGTTAGGGTCAATTATCCCATCCAAGGAATTGTCTGCTTTGGAGCTCAGAGCTCCATTACGGTTTTATCCTTAAAAGACGCCTCAGAGGGTTAAGGAAAGAAGGTGTATATAAATTGACCTTGGCCTAAACTCTTAAGTGATGTTAGATTATTGGGTATATCGGAACAAGCCCCCGAGTTGAAGGCTAAAGGAATGAGGTTCTCACAGATGATGCCAATGTTTCGATCCCAAGTTCGTTGAGATGTCATTGTTAGGGTCAATCACTACATTCGAGGTATTATGTGCTTTGGAGCTGAAGCTCCATCATGATTTTGTCCTTAAAAGGCATCGCGGAGGGTTAAGGAATGGATGTGTATATAAATTGACCTTGGCCTCAACTCCTAAGTGATGTGAGACTATTGGGTTAACCAGAACAAACCCCCAAAGGGCTTAGAGAACGAGATTCCCACAAATGGCGCCAATGTTTCAATATCAAGTTCATTGAGATGACATCATTAGGGTCAATTATCGCATCCGAGGTATTATCTGCTTTGGAGCTCGGAGCTCTATCATGATTTTGTCCTTTAAAGACATTTCAGAGGGTTAAATAAGGAAGGTTTATATAAATTGACCCTAGCCTCGACTCTTAAGGGATGTGAGACTATTGGTTGTATTAGAATAAGTACTCTAGTTGAGGGCTAAGGGAACGAGATCCCCACTGTAACATCCTAAAAAATTTGAACATATTATTATTTATGTTAAAATTATTAATGTTTAGTGATATGCTCATGAGTATTTAGTTTATGCATCATCTTTCGGTTTCCATATCACCTTTCAGTTACCGCATCAATAAGCCTTTTGGGTTTGACTTACTTCTTTCGTATCACCTCATGGTACCGCATCGATAAACATTTTGGCTTTGACTTACTTCTTCCGTATCACCTCTCAAAATCGTATCAATGAGCCTTTCGACTTTGATTTGCGTCTTCTGCATCACTCTCAGGTGCCGCATTAGTAAGCCATATGATTAGACCCAAAGGGACCAACAGTAAGCTGAGTTTTGCGTAACTCTTATTATTTTAAAGTATAATAAAAAGATTAGTAAAGATAAAGTTCAAATCACTGTTTTTATTTAATGCTCAGATAAGATAAGATAAACTTGGATCATTTATCATTATTTCATTGTACCACATTAGCATGACCATGTGAGTTTTATCATTACACTAACAAACTTTTACATTAGAATCTAACTAGCCATGAATTTGTAACTACGTAATGATTGCAAATGGTCATATAAATAGGTGAACTTGGTCTCCAAAATCCACACTAAAAACACACTCAAAGCAACCCACAAAATCTGCACATCACTTTCAAACAAAGGTAAGGAAAATGAGATATGCATATTGTCAATTTATTTTTACTATTTTCGGTGAGGTACCCTTAAGCCTCAAAACTTCTTAACTAAGTATATTTTTAACTTTTATATTCAACTGTGATTTTTGTAATTATTCTATTCTGAAAATTACAAATTTCTTATTTTGTGATTCCTTTTCAATTTTAAAATTCTTCCTCTCACCAATTTCAAGTTATAATATTTTTGTATATATATGGTAATGGTTATTGTTTAATTCACATATGATCATGTTGAGTTGTTGGAATATTTGCTACTCGAGGATTAAATTTCTTGGGGATTTAAATGAGTAGAAAATTGTTGGCCGGAGAGTGAGGTTGTGGTGTAATTACTCATTTATCTTGACTAGTCACTGCAATTTTGAATCCTATTTGATTCTTGTGATACCAACATTATTATTGTGTTATTCCTATTATTCCAAATAAATATTTTATGTTTCTAAAAATCAAATAATTAATAAATAGTTTAATTTTGTATATATATAGGGAGAAAATAAATATTTAAAAAAATACATTAATTTTGCAAATTTAATTAAATATAATCATCTTAAGACAAATGTTGAAAGGTATTAATACCTTTTTTTACACGTAATTAACTCTTAAACTCAAATTTGATTTGGAAGAGTATTATCTTTTTAAAGGTTTTCATAGTTTTAAAATAAATTATGATAATGACTCTTATTTTTTTAAAAGATTTTTCTTTATTATGTTGTGATCTTGGTGTGATAATTATGATTTTAATGTGGGCCCTTTTTTTAAAAGTCAAGCCCAATCAATTAAGTGAACTCTTCTTTATTTGTTTATCTTTATCTTTTTCTTGTATTTTTCTATAGAATACTAGGATTTAATATCTGTGTTATACATGTTTGAGACTTTTCTAATTATTTTGTAGATGAACAATTTGGATTTGCGTTATGTAATCCTTCACACATACATACTATTTCATATCTCTGCATATTGAACGGGACCTACTCGAGCCTGAATGAATTTATAAATAAAGGAGTTATGTAACAATGTAACTTGGAATGTATTTCCTATTTGACTATTGTAAGAACTCCAATTAAAACCTGTTTCCTTTATTTGTTTTCGCACACCTAATTAACTTCTACTGCTATAAAAAATACGGTAAATTGAGCAATAGTTTTAGTAACCTTATATTCTTAAGGTTAGGAACCATCTTTGTAAGTGTGCATAAATTGCTTTATATCCTAATTAAGAGATAAAAAGAGACTTTATTTATTGTCAGTACCAATAAATAAGATCATTTATTGGTAGCTGACCACTGAAGTAGACATATCATTAAAATATAAATGGATGATACCACTTGATACTGGCTAGCAAGTGTGGTTCATAAAGGCTATTACTAACAAAAGTACAATAATAATGTAAAATTGTATTTTTTATGTGTGAGTTAAGGTCCCAGTTCACAAAACAACATAACACTACTTTGTCACTTGGGTACAGGCTCATTACAAGTTGCAACTCACAAAATGGTTTTGTTTTTCAAAGCTGATTTAATAAGTGGAATAATTATTTATTGTTAGTGAGTTGCTTTTCGCTTCTCTATTATAATTTGATTTTATTTATAATCAAAGTGAGATCTTTAACTTTTAACTATTGTGCCTAATTTTATCTCCTTCAATTATGAGTGATCTTCTCATCTTTTTTAAACCACTTATTTGGAGGATTAAACTATCCTATAAACAAGGTTGTTTTATCTTAAAACTATTTATGCATATTAAGTATACAAATTTAATTGTGAAATTAAGTATATCGAAGGTATATTTATTCAGATATTTATGAAACTACTATCATAATGGCTTTAATAATGGTTTGCATTAACTGACTTAGTAGTTGTTAAATTCTTATTTTATATTAATTTTATCTATAATCCACATAGAATTAAAAAAAATATTTAAATCAGGAAAGATATCAGAGTGGCAAATGGGGAGACAAAGAAAATATCAGGTTGTTTTAGGGTGCTCATGTGGCTATGACTGTTTTTTTTTAAGAAATATAAAGTGTAGTCTAAACCATCCATCAAAAAATGTTTTTCACTTAAAAACAAAACAATAAATATAATGGTGTGCTTTTATGATTGTTTATTACACTTTTCTAATCCATACGTATGGTTGTCATTTTTTTTAAACACTATTTGATACTTTAACACACATGGTCCTTTTTAATAGTTGTTTCTTTTTAAAATAAATAAATATATTATTTATTTTTAAAGATTCACTAATTTAACAAACATGTTTTTTTATTTATAGAAAAATATATTTTCTTAACAACTTTCAATATTTTAATATTTTTCAATTTTATTATTTTTGGATGTTTTCCTAAAATCAATTGTAATCTATTTTATTTGACATTTCTTTATTATATGAAATTGGGTGTTGAGATATAGGACTAAAACAAAATAACCATAGTAAACCAGCCAAAAACAAATATTCCAACAAATTTTTAAAAATAAAAAAATAGCTATACATAAGAATAAAAGCATGTGCTTTAATTAGAAAAAATAAACTTATATAAACTGCAACAATATAATTATTTACAGCATTTTAATTCAATTCATGTTTCTTTGTCTATATAAATGTCCCTAACCATTTATTCAAAATACTAAATACTAATATTTAGGAACAAAAGTGGATACGAGATGACATGAAACATGAAACCTTTCTAATGATTTCATGAACATAAATATCAAAATCCAGAAATAAAAGCACCCGGATCATATATTAAACAGATTGGCCAATTCCTTTTAAAATAAAAAAAGAAACCTACTATTAGCTAAATTATTCTTTAATAAATGTCATGTCATATGAAAATTATATACAATTTTATATAGCTTTAAAAATAAAAGGAATTTAAACTTTTTTTAGTTATGATCATAACAAAATAATATCTTTTATAAAAATGTTACTACTATCCAGGTGATATGAATAAATATCTATATAATATATGAACATTTTTCAAATATATTTATATATAAATAATATATAAATACATAATTATAAGATTATAAAATATTTGCACACAAATATTTTATGTTCAAGTCGTAAAATAATTATGTACATTATATAAATTTGGAATTATATGTTTAAACTGTAAAAGTAATTATATACATTATAAGTGAATGGAAAATTTACATACAAATATTAATATCTAAATCTTAGAATAAATATTTATATTATGAAAATATAAGTTTTTTATAAATGATTCTTCGTGTGATAATTTTCACATCATGTTTAGCTTTTCTACTTACAAGTATAAAGCACTCAGATGAAGGGACAATATTAGAAACGAGGATAATAAAGAGAATTTTAAAAAGGAAGATGATTGATGATGTTTTATTCTCATTGAACAATCGTAAAAGGAATGTGAAATCCTCAAAGTAAGCAATCATAGATGAAAAAGTAACTTGATTTTAGTTATCACATTCATTTTGCTGAATAAAGAAATTGAGAAGAGGGATACTTGGTTATGTATGAGGAAAACACAAGGAATGAGGAGAGAACCTATTATTGAGGTGAATATTCTACTGTCCTTTATTTTTTATTGTGATTTAGTTAATTGAATGATTCTGGACACTCTGATATTATTTTAAGAAGTGGACTTTTATTGTGTATGTGTTTTATTTATAGTTGATGGAGGATCTTCAACACACTCTCATGTTAAGACTTGTATATGTGTGAGACTAGATATTTATAGATGATTTAATCAAATTTTGCTAGAATAAACTTTGATATCATCTTAAAAATCAGACTTTGACCTTAACTCAACCTACAAAAACTACTTATAAGGTGATGTTTATATACATTTATATAATATGAATTGATCTTATGTCGATGTGGAATCTCCAACAGAAAGTGTTCAAGTTGGTGCAGACAGCGGAGCACAACGACGAATAGAGATGTCGATGTCAAATCTCCAATAGAAGGTGTTCAAGCTGGTGAAAATAATGAAACACATCACTAGAGAGACCATGATTACCGAATGAAAAGAAAAGATGAAAACAAAAGATAGGACTATTTTAGGCTGCTAGTATGTTCTTTTTTTCTTTTAAGAAAGATAGAGTGTAGAATGACCATCTATAATTAAAATGAAGTGTCTTTTCTCACTGATAATAAATAAATAAAATAATATTAATAATTATAGTTAAACAATAAAATATTAAATAAAAATCGTATTATAATAAAAATATTTTCTTTTTTTTTCAAATCATATTTATTTTCACTCAATTTTTTTTATTTCTCTCTTAAACAAAACATTGATTAATCACACAATCGTGTATACATTTTGATTATGCTACCCTTAACTAGAGTCATTTTCTAATATTACAACTTTTAATTTTGAAGTGTTAGTAAAAACAATCTCCATCTATATATTCTCCTTCGTTGTCAGTCCTCAAGTACATTATCCTCTTTATGGATTCAAGTTCTACTCTTGCTTTAAATTCTTTGAATATCGAGAGCACATCTAACTTCTTCTTGATTGGGTACACCCATAGCCGCATAGAATAATCATTAATAAATTATAGAAACTATTTTGCTCCTCCAAGGGACATCTTTGGTGACTCCCATACATCAAAATGAATCAATTCCAATATGTGCTTGTTCCAAGCAATCGATCTACCGAATGTCAATTTATGTTGTTTGCTTATCACCCAATGCTCGCAAAATGGTAAGTTTACTGATTTGACCTCGAGAATGAGATTATGTTCCACAATAGTCTTTAGACTGCATTTTGACATTGGCCTAGTTTTTTATGCCACATCATTGTCATTTCGTCTTGGCTTGCCGAAGCAGCTAATGCCTCTACTTCTTGCAAAGTATCTCTTATAAGCATATATAGATTTGTCACAATCTTTTCTACTTTTATTACCATAAGGGCACCTTTAACAAATTTCAAACCTTTCACGTGTCTTACCCCTTGAAGTGTGCAAACATAACCATAAAACATTTTTATTTTGATAGTACCCACTCTAACAATTTCTAAGGCATGATCATTTCCCATGGACACATATCCTTCCAAGACAGGTTCATAAGTATAAAACCAATCTCGATGCGGAGTCATGTGCCAAGTTGCTCTTGAATCACAATCAGAATATCAAAGAGTTGTTTGTCGCCTTTAGAACCAATTGTTGCTTCGCCGTACAGGATTTCTCGGTACTCAGAACACATCCTTGAGAAGTTGATATTTTTTAAACCTTTTCTATACTCTTCTTGTTCTGACAATCTTTCTTAAAGTACCCTATCATGCCACAATTGTAGTATCTAAAGTGCTTCCTTCTTTGTGAGTTTGGTCTACTTTAACATTGACTTCCACTAGAACCACACTCCATTGATCTCCCTCTCATCACCAACAATGCCTCTGCTTGTTTTAAGCTCTCCAATCTGTCTTCCTTATTCTTCCACTTGGATTCTTCTTCAAGAATCACAACAGCCATATCATCAAAGGAAAAATAATTAGTTAAACCATTATTAGTTAGGTTGATGTTTAGTTGATTATATCAATTTGATAGACTTTGAAGTAGAAACTTTGCACGTTCATTTGTTACTATTTTCGAATTCAACAATGAGAGTTGGGGAAGTAGTGTATTTAGATTGTTAATGTGATCCATTACGATGTGGATTCATTGATTCGAAGAGTATAAAGTCTCTTCTTCAAGAATATCTTGTTGTGAAGTGACTTGGTCTCATATAATATGGTGAGAGCATCCCAAATTTCCTTTGTTGTCTTTTTTTCTTCTACACTTGACAAGACTGAATCAGCTAGTGCCAAGTGCAAGTTTGCAAGGGCATTGTCACCCATCTCCTTCCATTTTTCTTATGTAACCCCAGTGGGTCTACCTACACAATTGTCTTTCGTCATAATTGTTTTTATCTTTAATTTCTATAAGGAAAAGTTACTCCCGCTGAATTTCTGAATCTCATATTTGCTGTCATTTTTTTTAATATGATGCGATTGCTTGCAATGGAAAAAAAATTAATCAACAATCTTTAACTTTGATACCACTTAAGTTCCAGACGTATAACATATCTAGAATATAAAAGTAAAGAAAATGAAAAATCGTAAGAAAAATATGAAAAGAATTTAATAATTTTTATTGAGAATTACAATTTTTCTCTTCTACACATATATATCTTTTACAATAAAACTCTCTTAATAAAAGATGATCAAACTTTCTCTTTAGATATTATGAAAATAAAGAAATGAACAAAGGATATGAAAATGAAAATATTCTATTTTTTTTCATTCATTGATAAAAAACAAAGAGCTGAATATATACAAATGATGTACCCATTATAAATATAGCTAAAAAAAGAAAATAAAAAAAAATATTACAACCTGATACTGTCATAAAACAAAAAATAAAGATTGATGATAATTTGATTCTTGTCATAAAGACAAAAGGAAATAATTAATATTTCTTTCCTTCTGAGAAATTGATTCTGTCATAAAGACATAATAACAGAATTGATATTAGTTTCCTTCTATAAGCCTTGTATCCATATCCTTTGAAACCCTCCGCAAGTGGGGAACAAATATTGATGAGACCTAGCTTGGAACAAATATTCTTGAAAGATTGAGGACCTAAGACTTTGGTATATATGTCTGCTAGTTGTTCTATGGTGGAAATGGGAAGCAAATGGATGAGACCCTTCTTTAATTTTCCTCTAACAATGTGACAATCTATTTCTATATGTTTTGTATGCTCATGAAACACTGGATTTGTTGCAATGTATCTTACTGAGTCATTGTCACAATATAAAAGAGATGGTTGCTCAAAAGGAACTTGCAAATCTTGAAGAAGATATACTTGCCATTGAATTTCACATGTAACAATGGTCATTGGCTAGTATTCAACTTCACAGGAACTCTTTGATATTGTTCCTTGCTTATTTGATTTTCAGGATATAAGGAAATTTTCAAGATACACACTAAAACCAGTCACTGATTGTCTTGAATCACTACAAATGCCCCAATAATTATCACAAAAGGCTTTTAGATGGATAGAACTGCTAGAAGAGAGAAATAAGCCAAGACTTGGAGCTTCTTTAATATACTTGAGAATTCTAATTGCTGCATTATAGTGAGCAATTGTAGCCTTATCAAGAAACTGAGAAAGTTAGTGAACAAAAAATGTTATATCAGGTCGGGTATTAGTGAGATACATAAGTCTTCCAATCAACCTTCTATTGGCATGAACATCATTGAAAGACACATTTCCAGTAGAAGAAAATTTAACAAGATTATCCATAGGAGTGACCGCAGGTTTGCAGGCTAAAAGACCTGCATCTGTTAACAATTCCAATTCATATTCTATACAATTCATCATTATTCCTTTCTTACTTCTTGCTACTTCAAAATCAAGAAAATATCTTAAATCACTAAGATCCTTGACCTTGAAAGTCTTATTCAAAGCTTCTTTGACTCGCTCAATCTCTTCTTTATCATTTTCTGACAAAATTATATCATCCACATACACCAATAATGTTGTACAAGATCCTTCAGAAGAATTAATAAATAAAGAGTAATCATTCATAGATTGAGTATATCCCATAGAAATAAAAAAAGATGACAATTTAGCAAACCACTCACTGCGAGCTTGCTTAAGGCCATATAAAGCCATTTTTTTAATTTACAAACTTGTCCTGGTTGAATAGAAGTCAGTCCAGGTGGAGCAACCATGTATACATCTTCTTTCAACTCTCCATGTAAGAAGGCATTATTTATGTCTAATTGTTTCAACTCCCAGTTATATATGGAAGTTAGAGAAAGAAGCAACCTTAGTGTGGTCATCTTTGCTACTGGAAAAAAAGTTTCAAGGTAGTCAATGCCCTCTATTTGTGTGTATCCCTTCGCTACTAATCTTGTCTTATATCTTTCAACAGTCCCATCAGCATTATACTTTATTTTGAATACCCATTTGTAACCTATGGCAGTTTTGTTCTTGGGAAGAAAAACAATCTCCCATGTTTGATTTGACTCCAAAGCAAATATCTCACACTATATAGCCTTTCTCCAACAGTCATATTTCACAGCTTCAGAATAAGTGTTTGACTCAACATGTGAAGAAATAGACATAACAAAAGATTTATAAGAAGATGACAATTTATTATAAAACAAAACAGAATTCAAAGGATATTTAACTCTAAAGGATAGATTGGAAACATTGAGATTATAATGATAATCCTTTAGATACTCAAGTGGTCTTTTTGTCCTAGTACTCATTCAAATTAACTGTGTTGTTTCATGATTTTCATTGAGGTTTTGGTCTCTATAGGAACAAACTTCTTCTGGGATATGCATGTTTGTTTCATGGTCATTATTAACATTATTTTCAATATTATCATAGGGTGGAAAAATGACTCGTGATGGATGACTCAAAATAAGTTGATCTTCTATAAAAACATTTTGATCATAACTATTTGGACTGTCAATTTCATTGCTAGTATCTTCAACCCTTTGATATGGAAAAACATGTTCATAAAAGATAACATCCCTAGCCACAAAAATTTCTCTTGATTGAATATTCAACAAAATATATCCTTTTATCCCCTTCTTAAAACCAATAAAAACTCATTTTGATGCCTTTGGATCAAATTTACTTCTATTTGTTGACAAAGTGCTAGCATATCATAAAGACCCAAACACCTTTAATTGATTAAAATCTTGTGGAGTTTTGTAAAGCATTTCATGAGGAGAAAAATCATTTAAAACTGGTGTGGGAAGCATGTTTATAATATGTGCAACATGTATCACAGAATATGACCAATAAATTTTGGGTAAATGAGATTGTGTCATGAGAGCTCTTGCTACATTTAATAAATGACCATGTTTTCTTTCAACTATACTATTTTGTTGTGGAGTATTGACACATGAAGTTTGATGTATTATTTATTTATTGCTAAAAAAATTAGTCATGAAAAATTCAGTCCCATTATCACTTCTTATTACTTTTGTTGTTGTCTCAAATTGTGTTCGAATAAAAACAACAAAATCTTCCAAAATCTTAACAACTTTAGATTTTTGTTTTAAAGGAAAAACCCATGTGTACCTTGAATAATCATCAACCATGGTAAAAAAATATTTATAACCATGAATTGATGATGATGAGTATGGTCCCCACACATCAACATGAATCAAATCAAAACATTTTTTAGATTTAGATACACTAAGAGGAAAGGAAAGTCTTTTTTGCTTTGCAAGATGACAAATATCACATATAAAAGATTTGTTATATTTAAGAAAAGGAAATTTATTTTTGATAACATCTGAAGATTTGTTTGAAACATGCCCTAACCGAAAATGCCAAAGGGTTTCGAGATCACTAGCAATAAAATTGACAATATTGGTAATATGTGGAGATTTGACAGATTTGATTTGAAGGTTTTGATAAGAAAGGACCCTGAGTATATAAAGTCTACCTTGCATCGCAACTGATGCAATCATTTTCAATGAGCTTTTGTCCTTAATGTGACAACCATTAGAATAAAAAACAATCACACAAGACAAATTATCAATTAACTTTGCTACTGAAAGAAGATTAAAAGTGAAGTTAGGAATATACAAAACATTATCTAAGACATGATTTTGATTGATAAAAACACTTCCAGAATAATTTGCAATGACTTGATTTCTATTTAATAATTTGACAGAGATAGGATTAATTTGATGAGATGAAGTGAAATGACTCAAGGACGAACAAATATGATCAATAGTACCACTATCAATAATCCAATAACTAAAGGAAGAGAGAGATTTATTACTAGTGTGTGTTGTTGTGTTGGAAGGAATACTGGAGATTTGATTAAAGACATTGTCACGGGATTTAGACTATTGTAGAAGGTCTAACAATTTTTGATACCGCTCAGGAGTAAAACCAATATGCTGAGAATGTACCTCTGACCTTGAACCTTCATGATTCTGTCGATTATTATTACAATCTGCTTTATGACTTTTAAACTTGAACTGAGGTTGAAAACCATGCTTTCTATAAGATGTATCAATCACATGTTCTGTCTTTTCACAATGACTACATACTTTAGAAGTATATCGTCTTCTATAACACTACTTTTGTTAGTATCATTCATTGCCTTTGACTGATCACCAAAAATTTGTCTCTCTTCTTGTGTACTGAGAGAACAAATCATATGTTGCTGAGAACTAACATGATAAGGTGAACTAAGATATTGTGAGAGATCAATAATTTCAGCCATGATAAATGTAGCAACCAGAGTTCTCAAATTAGAGCTTTGATACCATATTATTAAAATAAAGAAATGAACAAAAATGAACAAAAGATATGAGAATGAAAATATTCTATTTTTTTCATTCATTGATAAAAAATAAAGAGCTGAATATATACAAATGATGTACCCATTCTAAATATAGCTAAAGAAAGAAAATAAAGAAAAATATTACAACTTGATACTGTCATAAAACAAAAAATAAGGATTGATGATAATTTGATTCTTGTCATAAAGACAAAATCAAATAATTAATATTTCTTTCCTTATAAGAATTTGATTATATCATAAAGACAAAATAATAGAATTGATATTAGTTTTCTTCTATAAGCCTTGTATCCATATCTTCTGAAATTATATAATCTTACAAAAAATAAGTTAAGAAGACTCGTTTATAAATGAACTCTTATAAATTAAATTATCTATCAATTAGAGAGGTAGATAATTCTTCTCTCTCAACCTAGATAGTTATATGACTATAAGATTGTTTTTCTCCTTTTTGTTCAACTTTTGACCAAAATAAGTTTACTAATTTTACTTATAAAAGGCAGTTACACACACTCAAAAGCACAACCAGTAAAACCCATGACACAAAATAAAGATATCAAACTATCTAGTCTTGGAACACAAGGTGTAGCAGAAACTATCTATATAACATATGGTATAGCATAAACGCCTATGCTGTAAGAGAAGAGAGGAGAAACAAAAACAACGTATATTGCTAGAGAGTAAGAGTTGTCGAGAGTGAAAACAAATAGAGGAGGAGTGCGAAAGTGAATTACAGAGTGGTTACAATTTTTTTTTACTAATAAATCATATTAATAAAAATTGTATTTTAAACTCTAGATATTATTTTATTATAAAATTTTGTTTTAAAATATATTTAAATTTAATATTTCTGAATTTTTTTAAATTAAATAAAAATATATTTTTCTATTGTTTCAATTATTTACTTTCATATGTTTTTTTTTTAATTTTTCACTTTTTGGTGTTAATATTGTTTAAAATAATTATGTTTTATTTTATTCAACATCTTTTAACTATCTAGACGAATTATAGTTAAATTGGTTACGTAAAATGATTTTATATGTAACATTAATAAACCACCACGTTTATTTAAAAGTCATTTTCTTATTTAAAATGCAGTATATATATATATATATATATATATATATATATATATATATATATATATATATATATATATATAAAAGATCCATGAATTTAACAAACTTATTTTTATTTATAGAAACATATACTTTATATATTTTAATTTCTTTCAAATTTTATTATTTGTAGATTTTTTTTTCTAAAATTAATTATACTTTATTTGATTTAATATTTCTTTTTGTCTGGACAAATTTGAGTATTAACATTTGTTTTTTAACAGAAATATCATATTAACCACCACATGCTATGAAAATAAAGAAATGAACAAAAATGAACGAGAAAGATCAAAGGATGTGAGAGTGAAAATATATCTCCTTTCTTATTCCTTTGATGAAAGAAAATACTCTATATATAGAATACATGAGATAACAGGGTCATAACAAAATAGTTATTCTAACTTAATTGTTAATAACCCTCACATAATAATTATTATCCGTTAATATACTCTAACAAAATCGCTAATGATGTTCACATAATAATTATTTATCATTTATTACCCCTTCAAGATGGAACATAGAGATCAATTAAACCCATCTTGGACAACAGATGTAAGAACAACTTGGGTATGAGAGGTTTTGTACAGATGTCAGCAATCTGTGACTTAGTGTTGATAGGGAGCAACCGAAGAACACCATCATGAACCTTTTCTCTAACCACATGACAATCGATTTCAATTTGTTTGCTACGCTCATGAAACACAGGATTGACAGCTAAATGTAAGGCAGACTTGTTGTCACAAAAAAAAACTGTAGTGGCCTGGGGAACAATATGTAAATCATGAAGCAAATAAGACAACCATTGAATTTCACAGGTTGCTGATGCCAAAGCGTGATATTCAGTCTCAGAGGAGGATCGTGAAACTGTGTGCTGCTTCCTGGATCGCTAAGAGATTAACGAATCACCAAGAAAAATGCAGAAGCCAGTAACAGAGCGACGAGTTTCAGGACATGATGCCCAGTCTGAGTCACAAAAACCTTTTAGTTGTAAAGGAGAATCACTAAAAAAGAAGAGCCCTCGACCAGGATTAGCTTTGAGATGATGAAGAACCCTGAGTACTGCTTGGTAATGAGCTATTGTAGGAGCTGATAAGAATTGTGAGAGATGATTGACAGCAAAAGAAATGTCGGGTCTAGTGTTGGTCAGGTAGATGAGTTGTCCAATGAGTCATCGATACATGGAAATGTCTTCAAGAAGAGAACTCTCTTTGGAATGGAGCTTTATTTGAGGATTCATAGGAGTGTTAGACGGTTTGCATCCTAACAAGCCTGCATCATCCAGAAGCTCTAAAGTTTATTTGCTTTGGTTAAGAAAAATGCCCTTCCTTGATCTAGCAACTTCCAATGTGTCGCAACCGATGTCACAACGGGGACGGCGAACAAAATAAAGTTATTTTAATTTTTAAAATAAAGGAGTCGCCACCATAGTTTATATGGAAAACTATGGAAAAACTGGAAAAGGATAAGGCAAGTCTGTGAAAAACGGATTTTGGGTCCGGGAGTTGGTTATGTGTGGAGAAGGTATTAGCACCCCCACAACGCCCGTCCTAAGACGATACCTTTAATTAAATAAATAAAATGAGTTTAGTTTTTAAATTTTTTATTTTCCCAGAAAAATGAGACAAAAATGAAGATAAAAAAAAATATTTTTTATTTTTGGAAGGGACCCGACAAGGTTTGACCTTGCTCCTACGTATCTCCATCAAGAATGAAGAATCAGGGTTACGTAGTTCTTCAGATGAATTTGTCCGTTGATTGTTTTGGAATTTTGAAATTTTCATATATGTTTTTTTTAGTAATAGAAATATTTTTTAGTTTTGAAACTTTATAATTATTTATTTTTTAAAAAAATACATATTTTAAAAAATATATTTATTTTCAAAGCATCTAGAATATACAACCCCAAAGTTTATTTTAAAAGTTTTACATTAAATATCGCATGACGTGTGCGGTCATTTGATATTTAAAAAACCTTATAATAATAACGTTAAATATCGTATGACGCGTGTGGCCATTTGATATCTAACGTTATTATTAAAAAATATAATAATCCCAAAATTTTATTTTATTTCCAAAGTTTTTATATTAAATATCGTATGACTCTTGCAGTCATTTGATATTAAAAAATTTTAAAATAATAATATTAAATATCGTATGACGCGAGTGGTCATTTGATATTTAACATTATTAAAAAAAATATAATAATCCCAAAATTTTTTTTCCAAAGTTTTATATTAAAATTTTTGTTTTTTATTAAAAACGAAAAGAAAAAAAACATGCAATATAAGCTTATGGAGGTACGTAAATAAAAGTTCTTTTTTTTTTTAAATATTGGGCTCACTCAAAGAAACCCATAATGATATTTTTATTATGAAAAGGGTGTTATGGTAATATGGGGGGTGCGAATAGGAAGGCCCTAACTCCACAACCCTAGGCCATCATCACATCAATCCTAAGCCATCACCACCTTACTCCAAACCTATGTTAAGTCTACCAACCAAAGCGGCAGCGGCGGCAGCGGCGGGCGGTGCGGGAAGAACGGCGGTGACGACGGAGGTTATTTTGGGGCTGTTTTGGAGTGGTTTTGGGTGCAGTTTTTTTTTGGCAAACATGATTGAATTTTGGTACAATTTTGATGGATTTTAAGGACTGGTTTTAGGTGTTTTGGATAATGGAAAGTGGTGCAGTGAAGGATTACAGTAAAAGATTATGGAAGAAGGGTTTCATGGAGGAGAGAGAGTGTGACTGTACACTTATCATACAAGAACCAAGCAACAACAAAACCATAAATCTTAAATGCATGCCAATTTTAAATTCAAAAATTATACCTGAAACTTGATTCTTCAAAGCTTGACCTAAAAAAAAAACTGCTTCTCTCCTCCTTTAAAAAAAGGTGTTCCTTTCTCTTTTTCTCTTGATTCTCTATATTCTGTTCTTAATATTTTTCTCTTTTTTTTTTCTCTTTTGCTTCTTATCTCTCCAAATGATCAGTAATTCTTTCTTAATGTAAGAGCAGTTACCACTTACATGAATCTCTTTTTTTTATTATTTTATTTATTTTTATTCTAAAAGTAGTTCAGAGTAGTTTTGAAAGATTGAATCTTTCCTTTTTCCTTTTTTTATTATTATTAAAGATGAAGTGTAGATGAGCATAAGATGAAGCAGTTTGAGAACGGTCAATATTTTATTTTTATTTTTATTTTTATTTTTTATTATTGTGAGAATGGAGAAGATGGGTGGTTCAGAGCAGTTTTAAGATTGAGTGACTCTCTTTTTATTATTATTATTATTATTATCTTTATTTTTTTTTTGTGAGAAGTTAAGATTGAGTGGGAAGTTACGGAGAGTTGAGGAAATTTTTTTAGTTTATATTTTTTCTAATTTCTTTTTCTTTTTTTTAAGGAGAGAGATAATTTGAAATATTTCATTATCTATTATTTCACTCACCTTTTATCTCTTTATCCATCTTGAACAATTTTGAACAGTCTTGAACAAAACATAACTCACATAACCAAATCATTAATTTTTTTATATTTTTTATTATTTAAAAGAAGGTAGTTCAGAGGATTGACTCAGTCTTTTTTTTTTGTTATTATTTTAAAGATGAATTGAACGTGCGGATCAAGAAGCAGTTTTAAAACAGTTTCAATTTCTTTTTATGTATTTTCCTTTTATTTATTATTCTGTTTTTATTTTTGATGTTAATTTTTTATTTATTTTCTTTATTATTATTTTTTATTTATTTTGTCTTTTCTGTTTTTGTTAACTATGTTATTTTTTTTTTATGTTTTGTAAAAGAATGGATAAATTCAAACCTTTTTTATTTTATTTTATTATTTATTAATTTTTTAAAAAGAACCTAAACTAATCAAGTGTATATATTTTTTCTATTTATTATTTTCTTCTTCATTTTTTTTATTTTGATTATTCAATTAATTGTAGACACATTTTTTTTTGTTTTCTTAATTTTAATTTATTTACCCGGACGAAATAGGGTGTTGACACAATCCAAGAATGACCAAGATTCTTAATTTTGAATAAGTGATCAAGTTGAGACAAATCGATCTCTTGAGCATCATTTCTTGTTAGAATCATATCACCAACATAGACAAGGATGACTGTGAATGCACCAGTAGCAGATTGTTTAGTGAATAAAGAAAAATCAGATTGTGATTGGGTATAACCCGAAGCTATAAGAACTGTAGGCAACTTCTCATACCATTATCTACTAGCTTGTCTAATACCATAAAGAGATTTTCTCAGCTTGCAGACTTTGACCAGGTTTTGGAGGAACTACACCTTTTGGAACCTCTATATAGACTTCTTCATGAATATCTCCATACAAGAAAGCATTGTTGACATCAAGTTGTTCAAGAAGCCAATTTTTAGTGGCTGCAATGGCCAATAAGAGCCTCATAGTGGTGATTTTAGCCACTAGAGAAAAAGTTTCTCTAGCCTTGAACCTCTCAATTGAGCCATCAACCTTGTGTTTAGTCTTATACACTCATTTGCATCCCACTGTTTGTTTTCCAATCGGAAGGTCAGCAAACTCCCAACTTCCAGTTTGAACTAAAGCATTAATCTCATCATTCATAGATTTCCTCTAGTTCTCATGCTTTACTGCCTGTGCATAAGTTTTGGGTTCTACAATGAAAGAGATATTAAATGCAAAATGCTTATGATTGTTAGAAAAATTTGAGTAATTTACAGAATTGGAAATAGGATATTTAACTAAAGAGGAATTTTTGGTCTCTATGCTCGTAGCTACGTTGCAATAAAAATCCTTGAGGTAAGCAAGAAGTTTGGTACTTCTAGTGGATTTTCTTATAACAGGAGGTACAGGGTTATCAAGAGCTGTGAAAGTGGGAGAGGAATAATTTTGTTGTGGGATAATATATGGTGTTTGTTGGTTTTGTAGTGGTGTAGTGGGAGAGGAATAATTTTGTTGTGGGACAATATATGATATTTATTAGTTTTGTAGTGGTAAGGAGGATGTAAGGCAAGAGAGATCAATGTCTTATAATCAGAAAAATGTGGTATGACAAAATTTTCACTATCTGTATGATTGATAATATGCTTAAAAGGAAAATTGTTCTCAATGAAAGAAACATTTCTGGATAAAAAAACCTATCTGGTCTGTAAATCATAAAGAAGTGAACCCTTGATCCCTGATCTGTGACCTAAATAAACACACCGTATAGCTCAAGGATCAAGTTTCGTCCTATTATGAGCCAAAGTTGATACGAAAGCTTCACAACCAAAAACTTTAATAAAACTTAAATCAGGAGAAGAGCCATTCAAAATATCATAAGGACTTTTGTTATGTAAAACCTTGCTAGGCAATCTATTAAACAGAAAAACAGCATGAGAGGCTGCAAAGTTCCAAAACAATTTAGGCAAGTTACTTTGAAAAATAAGAGCCCTAGTAATGTTTAAAATGTTTTGATGTTTTCTCTCTACCACTCCATTTTGTTGTGGAGTCTCAACACAAGACATTTGATGTTCTATGCCTTTGAATGAATAAAATTGATGCAAATTAAATTCAAGTCCTTGATCAGTCGTAATGCATTAGTAGTAGAAAATTGAGTTTCAACCAAAGTAATGAAAGATTTAATGTAGCTTTGTACTTCCAATTCAGTTTTCAAAAGAAAAATCCAAGTATGTCTAGAAAAATCATCCACAACAATCAAAAAATATTTGTGTCCATCCACAGAAGTAATAACTAATGGTCCCCAAATATCCATATGTAACAAATAAAAAATTTTATTGCTTGAAGAAGTGCTTACAAGAAATGGAAGTCTTTTCTGTTTAGCAAGTGGACATATTTGACAAAAATCATCACATGTTTTGCTTGAAATGCAATCAAACTTTGTTGACATTACAGATAGTTTTTCCTTAGACAAGTGACATGGTCTAAAATGCCAATCATTCACCTTGTTAACAAACACAAAATTTATTAAAATTGAATTTAGGGCAAAATGTTTTCCTGGTCCCTTAGGATTTTCAAGAACATAGAGTCTGTGGTGCATCTTAGCAAAACCAATCATCCTCATAGTGTGATTGTCCTGTATTTCACATATTTGATCGGTAAAGTTAATGGAACAATCATATTTTATGGATAATTGAGATACTGAAATGAGATTGAAGTTAAATCATGGTATGTATAGTACATTATGCATAATGAATGTAGTAGAAAATGTGGTAGTGCCTTTAATGTTTGCATAAACTATAGTTGCATTAGGTAACTTGATAGGAATATCAGAAATAATTCTATATGTAGCAAAATTCTCTAGAGATGAATTAATATGGTTAGTGGCACCTGAATCTAAGATCCAAAGGACAAATTTTGGTAATGAATTTAGATTGTAGATGATAGCTGTGGATGTATTGGAAATGTGATGAAGTTCAGTGCTAGGGGTTGCAGTTAACTGAGATTGAGATTGAGATTGCTAAAGAAGAGTCAGGAGAGAGTTATATTGCTCTTTGGTCAAACTAAAACTAGAAGATTGCTGAGACTCCTTTTGGTTTGTAAGTGCCTCACGCTCATTTTCCTTTTCTAATGCAGTGACATTGTGAACAAAGAATTTTCTCATTTTATAGTTTGGTGGAAAACCATGTAATCGATGACATTTATCAATTGTGTGACCTCTTCTACCACAATGTGTGCATCTCTTACTATTATAATGTTTGTCATCCTTGGTCCATCTATTGACTTGAGAATTCTGAGAATTTCTGTTGAAGGAGCCATAATATAAATTGGAAGAATCATTCAAGAGATTTATTGTTGGATTATCGAACGACAAAGTAGTCATATTTGCTACTGAAAATAATGGCACTTCTGAAGTCATTATAGATGATGAATTCTTGTAATTGGAACAAAATCAGAGTTACACAATGAAGCTCTCTCAGTTAGAGAGCTCTAACACCATAACATAAATGTCATATTATTCACATGGTATGAAAATAAAGAAATGAAAAGAAATGAACGAGAAAGAAAAAAAGATATAAGAGTGAAAATATATCTCATTTTTCTTATTCGTCTGATGAAAGAAAATACTTTATATATGAAGTACATGAAATAACAGGATCATAGCAGAATAATTATTCTAACATAATTGCTAATAATATCTCACATAATAATATTGATTATCAGTTAATATACTTTAACAAAATCACTAATGATTCTTACATAATAATTATTTATCATTTATTAATTCCATTATCCAAGAGCTTGTATTTGTGAGAAGATTTGCATTAAACCATCTTCTATAGTTATCTAGGTCAACCTCTGAGGTCTCCTCCTTAACTTCTATTCACCTCCTTAACTTCTATTCAGTGCATTCTTCCATTTATCTTCATATCTTGTACCAACCTTGCCTTCATGTTGATTCTTAGCAACCTTCTAGCCTCTCTCTATTTTTTGCAATTACTTTCCTGATGTCGAGTCACTCCTTACTCATTAGCAAGACCATGTTGTCTCTAAGATATCAGATTCGTATTAAACCCAATCCCTATGTACTCATTTATTCTCTCAAAAAGTCCATGGTTTTATACCCTTGCATACTACCCACCATACTTTCCTTTGACCACTTTTTGTTCAGTTACTCTACATTGATTACTATGCCATTCCATCCCTCCTTTACCCCTTTATTTGTAGTTGAGGTTTTTGGCACCTAATCACATGGTTTCTGATTTACTTTCGTCCACCAGTAAGATTTGGTCTGTATCTAATTTTGTAGAACAATTTTCAACTAGGTAGTTCATTTATCTTATGTTCTTCTTTGGTGTAATTCTTGATAACACATGTTTAATTCACATTTTTTAAGACTAATTAAATTTTGTAAGCATTTTTTTACTCTTATTTTTTTAGCTTCTAATAAGATTTTGTATTTTTAGATGATTTAGATATTTTATTAAAAATTCGGTTAATTTTTTTTGGATTATTTTTAGTAAAATTCTAACCTATGCTTTTGTTGAAATTTCTAGACTAAGTTGATGTAGTTGAGTAATGAGATACGAAAGCAGAGAAAAAAATTTATATGAAATTTGTTGAAGGACAAATTAGACATTACATAAAAAGACGATGGCATTTTCGTTAATATGCGAAAGATGGAAGTTAAATGCGCATTTTCGAAGTTTTGGTCTGACTCAAGTAGTTGGAATATGAAGAACTCACATGGTTAATTGAAAAGTTTAGTTGGTTTTGGTTATAAAATTCATTTCTAAGCAATCTTGAAAAGTGTGAACAGAGAGAAATATTTCATTTTGTACGGAGAGAAAAAATAGGTTTCGATTTTTTAAAGATTTTGGGAGTGGTTTTGCTTCTTTCACCATGATTCGTCCATCTCTGTTCTCACTTTCGGTTCTTTCTTCTGATCTTAGTTTCTTTAATTTCTTTTCCTAAATTTCACTTTCATTTTGTTGAAAATATTTCAAAGTTAGTTTTAGTAGATGATTCATAGAAAAATGGTGATCGACAATTCATGAGTTTTTGAGTTTCTTTCTCACTTTTATTGTTCTTTCATTCGTTTTTCTTTTCTTTCTCTTTATTCTTTAGTGACTGTAGTATATTCTTTTAATCATCTTTCAATTTTGCAATTCACATTATATAATTTTCTTGCTAATTGTTGTTTGATCTTTTATTCATTTTTCATTTTTCAGCTCATAATTGGTGTTGAATTTCTTTATAAATCTTGATAGGGATATTAGGAATAATTTATATATGTAGCAAAATTCTTTAGAGATAACTAATATGATTAGTGGCACTTGAATCTAAGATCTAAAGGACAAGGATTGCAGGTAACAGATTGCTGAAAAAGATTCAGAAGAGAGTTATATTACTCTTTGGACAAACTAAAATTGGAAGACTGCTTAGACTCGTTTTGGTTTGTGAGTGCCTTACTCTCATTTGTCTTTCTTATTGCAGTGACATTATTAATAAAAAATTTTCTTCTTCAATATGAGAGTGAAAATGTATATGAAATAACAAGATCATAATGACATAATAGTTACTCTATCATAATTACTAATAATCTTCTTATTCTAATTATTGATTATTTGTTAATATATTCTAATAAAATGCTAATGATTACATAATAATTATTTATTATATATTATTTTCTTTATTTAACTTTTAAAAAATAATATAGAAATAGGATAATATAAAAATAGACATTTTCATATTGACGTAAGAAATAAGTAAAGATAGAAACGTAAATTCATGTTACAACAGATGTCTGTGTGAAATTATGTATCACACATATGGACAATCCTCAAAAAGGAAGTATGCATTCGAGAATTTTTTTTTTCCTCGAACTAAACCTATTTATTGGTAAACATATATCTCGAAACGAACATAAACAAATTGGTATTGAATAAAGGACTAAGGTTGATGATATTTACGTAAAAATGTAGATAAAAAAGAAGTGCAACATGCACCAAAAGTCTACCAAAATAAAACAAATTATAGAAAGTCCTGAAAACAAGTAATGTCCATATTTTTCTATGGAAACTCTTATTGTTATAAAAATTTCAGGCATAATACTTATTGCCAATATCAGAATTAACATAAAGAGTTAATTTTTTCCGTCTATAGTGAGAACGAGGGCTTCCTTAGAAAAAGATTTCTTTACTACAAATGGTGCTCCATAATTTACTTATGGAATTTGAAGAAGTGCATCCATGCCCTAATAAGAGGTTCTCTTTAACATTGAGTTTATCTTTTTTAAAATTCAACCATCGTGAATCAATCAATGATTACACCTTATGCTTGAGACCTAAACATGATAATCATATTTTGTATTTGGATAATAACTCTTAGATATGAATGTTGTAACAATTTCATAGAAAATACAACAACTAATGCGTTGCGAGGAAGGTTTGGTAGGGTCTTTGTATATGTCATAGGAACATGAGTGAAAATTTCAAACTTCCTATCCTAATTAAAACTCTTTTTTCGGTTTAAGTTTTGCATGGTCCCTAGTCAGAATTTAGGTTATAATTTAGGTTTTCAAGCTTGATTGGAAGGTGGAGTTAAAGTGTAAGTAGATTGAGTTTGAAAGAACATTTTAGATTGGTGAGGTTAGGGGTAATATGTTACCATATCTAGAATATGGATGAGCCTATCAATAATGAATTGAAAAATAACCTCCTCATGTCAACATGAAAGATGTTGCCCGGACTTCTGCTTCTTTGTTCTTTCTATAACTAATGAGTTATTTGCACTTGAAGTTGTGCATAGGCCTAGTGAAATCTAATGAAATCTAATGACTCTTCAAAATTATATATTTTTAAATTATATTATTTTTTAATTAATACAATTTTATTTTTTCACTAATGAAATATAAGAGGAATGAAATATCGTAATTGTTAATAAACACAATAATTAAAATTTTATTGGATTAAATGAATTATATACAATATATAAATAAAGAATAATATATAAATAAAGATTCTTCATGGCTCTTATGATGAAGATCATCACACCAAGAATCATGAGGAAATTGGATAAAGATAAGAGGAATTAGAGATAATTGATGATGCTTCATCCTTGTTCAACAATCGTACGAGAATGATGGATTTTCTTTATATTGTTCTCATCTATATCTTTTTACACAGTTTTTTTTTATATTCATGTGTCTACCATTTCTAGTTTCCTCATGGTTCTTATCATGAAGATCATTACACCAAGAACTATGAGGAAATTATATATAATAGATACACTAATATGAAGGGGTAGTTTCAGAAAGACATGGATAAGGATAAGAGGAATTGGAGATAATTGATAATCCTTTATCCTTGTTCAACAATCGTAAGAAAATGATGGGTTTTCTTTATATTGTTCTCATGCATGTCTTTTTACAGTGTTTTTTTATACTCATGTGTCTACCATTTCTAGTTTCCTCATGGTTCTTATCATAAAGATCATCACACCAAGAACCATGAGAAAATTGGATATACACTAATATGAATGGGTAGTTTCAGAAAGACATGGATAAGGATAAGAGGAATTGGAGATAAGTGATGATGTTTCATCCTTGTTCAACATCGTAAGAGAAGGAGGAAAAGTCACCCAGAAAGGCAAGTACAGATGAAAAAGCGACCCCATTTTAGATCTTGTGTTTTTTTCGGTCTTGTGAAATTGATTTAGTTTATTCTAAATCAATTTCACAAGACAGAGAAAAACACAAGATCTGAAATTGGGCTATTTTTTCATCTGTACTTACCTGCATAGGTGACTTTTCCTCCTTTTTTTACGATTGTTAAACAAGGATGAAACATCATCACTTATCTCCAATTCCTCTTATCCTTATCCATGTTTTTCTGAAACTACCCATTCATATTAGTGTACATCTAATATCCTCATGGTTCTTGGTGTGATGATCTTTATAATAAGAACCATGAGGAAACTAGAAATAGTAGACACATGAGTATAAAGAAACAGTGTAAAAAAGACATACATGGGAACAATATAAAGAAAATCCATCATTCTCTCATGATTGTTGAACAAGAATGAAGCATTATCAATTATCCCAAATTTCTCTTATTCCTATCTATGTCTTTCTGAAACTACCCCTTCATATTATTGTGTCTACCATATCCAATTTCCTCACGTCTATAATTTTTTTGATTGTTATTTGATCTTTTATCCATTTTTCACGTTTCTTGTTCTTTTATTCTTTCTTCTTTTCTTGCTCTTTATTCTTTAGTGTCTGTAGTATGTTGTTTTAACCATCTTTCAATTTTGCAATTCACGTCTATAATTTTCTTGCTAATTGTTGTGTGATCTTTTCTCCATTTTTCACTTTTCAGCCCATCTTTCAGTTTTGCAGTTCACGTCTATAACTTTTTCTGATTGTTATTTGATCTTTTATCCAGTTTTCACGTTTCTTGTTCTTTTATTCTTTCTTCTTTTCTTGCTCTTTGTTCTTTAGTGTTTGTAGTATGTTGTTTTAACCATCTTTCAATTTTGCAATTCACGTCTATAATTTTCTTGCTAATTGTTGTGTGATCTTTTCTCCATTTTTCACTTTTCAGCCCATCTTTCAGTTTTGCAGTTCACGTCTATAATTTTTTCTGATTGTTATTTGATCTTTTATCCATTTTTCACGTTTGTTGTTCTTTTATTCATTCCTCTTTTCTTTCTCTTTATTCTTTAGTGATTATAGTATGTTCTTTTAACCATCTTTCAATTTTGCAATTCACATATATAATTTTCTTGCTACTTGTTGTTTGATCTTTTATCCATTTTTCACTTTTCAGTCCATCTTTCAGTTTTGCAATTCACGTCTATAATTTTTTCTGATTATTATTTGATCTTTTATCCATTTTTCACATTTGTTGTTCTTTTATTCGTTCTTCTTTTCTTTCTCTTTATTATTTAGTGATTGTAGTATGTTCTTTTAACCATCCTTCAATTTTGCAATTGACGTTTATAATTTTCTTGCTAATTGTTGTTTGATCTTTTATCCATTCTTTTCTTTTCAGCCCATCGTTCACTTTTGCAGTACACGTCTATAATTTTTTCTGATTATTATTTGATCTTTTATCCATTTTTCACATTTGTTGTTCTTTTATTCGTTCTTCTTTTCTTTCTCTTTATTCTTTAATGATTGTAGTATGTTCTTTTAACCATCTTTCAATTTTGCAATTCACGTCTATAATTTTCTTGCTAATTGTTGTTTGATCTTTTATCCATTTTTCACTTTTCAGCCTATCTTTCAGTTTTGCAGTTCACGTTTATAATTTTTTCTAATTGTTATTTGATCTTGTATCCATTTTTCACGTTTCTTGTTCTTTTATTCAGTCTTCTTTTTTTCTCTTTATTCTTTTTAGTGATTGTATTGTGTTCCTTTAACCATCTTTCAATTTTGCAATTCACGTCTATAATTTTCTTGCTAATTGTTGTTTGATCTTTTATCCATTTTTCACTTTTCAGCCCATCTTTTAATTTTGCAGTTCACGTGTATAATTTTTTCTGATTGTTATTTGATCTTTTAGCCATTTTTCATATTTCTTATTCTTTTATTCGTTTTTCTTTTCTTTCTCTTTATTCTTTAGTGATTGTAGTATGTTCTTTTAACCATCTTTCAATTTTGGAATTCACGTCTATAATTTTCTTGCTAAGTATTATTTGATCTTTTATCCATTTTTCACTTTTCAGTCGATCTTTCAATTTTGCAGTTCACGTCTATAATTTTTTCTGATTGTTATTTGATCTTTTATCCATTTTTCACGTTTGTTGTTCTTTTATTCGTTCTTCTTTTCTTTCTCTTTATTCATTAGTGATTGTAGTATGTTTTTTTAACCATCTTTCAATTTTGCAATTCACTTCTATAATTTTCTTGCTAATTGTTGTTTGATCTTTTATCCATTTTTCACTTTTCAGCCGATCTTTCAATTTTGCAGTTCACGTTTATAATTTTTTCTGATTGTTATTTGATCTTTTATCCATTTTTTATTTTTCAGTTATCTTTGTAATTCTTCAAATGGTGTATGAATTGTTTTATAAATTGGGAATAATTTTGTGTGTAGCAAAATCTTCTAGAGATGCACTAATATGATCAGTGTCAGTTGAATCTAAGATCCAAACATCAGTGATTTTAGATTACAGATGATACTTGTGGATGTATTAGAAATGTGATGATGTTCAATGGGTTGCAGCTAACTAAGATTGAGATTGCTGAAAAAGATTCAGGAGAGAGTTATATTGCTCTTTGGTTAAACTAAAACTAGAAGACCGTTGAGACTCTTTTTGGTTTGTAAGTGTCTCATTCTCATTTGCCTTTTTTTATTACATTGGCATTGTTAACAAAGAATTTTCTCTTTTTATATGAGAGTGAAAATATATCTCCTTTCTTATTCCTTTGATGAAAGAAAACACTCTATATATAGAGTACATGAAATATAAGAGGAATGAAATATCGTAACTGTTAACAAACACAAAAATTAAAATTTTATTAGATTAAGTGATTTATATACAAATATAAATAAAGAATAATATATAAATAAAGATTCTTCATTGTTCTTATCATGAAGATCATCACACCAAGAACCATGAAGAAATTAGATATGGTAGACACACTAATATGAAGGTGTAGTTTCAGAAAGATATGGATAAGGATAAGAGGAATTAGAGATAATTGATGATGCTTCATCCTTGTTCAACAATCGTAAGAAAATGATGGGTTTTCTTTATATTGTTCTCTGCATGTCTTTTTACACAATTTTTTTATATTCATGTGTCTACCATTTCTAGTTTCCTCATGGTTCTTATCATGAAGATCATTACACCAAGAACTATGAGGAAATTATATATGATAGATACACTAATATGAAGGGGTAGTTTCAGAAAGACATGGATAAGGATAAGAGGAATTGGAGATAATTGATAATCCTTTATCCTTGTTCAACAATCGTAAGAGAATGATGGGTTTTCTTTATATTGTTCTCATGCATGTCTTTTTACACTGTTTTTTTATACTCATGTGTCTACCGTTTCTAGTTTCTTCATGGTTCTTATCATAAAGATCATCACACCAAGAACCATGAGAAAATTGGATATACACTAATATGAATGGGTAGTTTCAGAAAGACATGGATAAGGATAAGAGGAATTGGAGATAAGTGATGATGTTTCATCCTTGTTCAACATCGTAAGAGAAGGAGGAAAAGTCACCCAGAAAGGCAAGTACAGATGAAAAAGCGACCCCATTTTAGATCTTGTGTTTTTTTCGGTCTTGTGAAATTGATTTAGTTTATTCTAAATCAATTTCACAAGACAGAGAAAAACACAAGATCTGAAATTGGGCTATTTTTTCATCTGTACTTACCTGCATAGGTGACTTTTCCTCCTTTTTTTACGATTGTTAAACAAGGATGAAACATCATCACTTATCTCCAATTCCTCTTATCCTTATCCATGTTTTTCTGAAACTACCCATTCATATTAGTGTACATCTAATATCCTCATGGTTCTTGGTGTGATGATCTTTATAATAAGAACCATGAGGAAACTAGAAATAGTAGACACATGAGTATAAAGAAACAGTGTAAAAAAGACATACATGGGAACAATATAAAGAAAATCCATCATTCTCTCATGATTGTTGAACAAGGATGAAGCATCATCAATTATCTCAAATTTCTCTTATCCCTATCTATGTCTTTCTGAAACTACCCCTTCATATTATTGTGTTTACCATATCCAATTTCCTCATGGTTCTTGGTGTGATGATCTTCATGATAAGAACCATGAGGAAACTAGAAATGGTAGACACATGAGTATAAAGAAACAGTGTAAAAAACATATGCATGAGAGCAATATAAAGAACAACCATCATTCTCTTACGATTGTTGAACAAGGATGAAGCATCATCAGTTATCTCCAATTTCCCTTATCATTATCCATGTCTTTCTAAAACTATGCCTTCATATTAATATGTCTACTGTATCTAATAATTTTCTCATGGTTCTTGGTGTGATTCTTCATGATAAGAAACATATTTGAGGTATTATCCGCCTTGGAGCTCGGAGCATCGTCACGGTTTTGTTCTTGAAGAGGCATCGGAGGATTAAGGGAGAAAAGTGTATTTAAATTGACCTTGGCCTCTATTCCTAAGGAGCATGAGACTATTGGATATACAGAAACAACAAATAAATATGGTCACACACAACATTTATTTATATTTTGAATATGTATATATAAATGTCATTTTGATATCTAAATTAAAATAATACATTATTTAGAATATATTAATGGTCAATTGCATAATCTTATATCCAATATTTAATTTTTTTTCAAAAAATATTATATAAATTGTATCTTATATTTTATTATTTAAAAATCTTTAAGCTAAAAATAATTGTGGCATAAGTATTTAGTTTGTTTTAATTATTTAAAATATTATAAATCTTATGTAAATTAAACATTTTCTTCCAAATAAAATTCAAGCAAGAGTATCAATATATAGTTTACATTATCTCGTCTATAGTAAGGGTATGAGGTATGGTCATTTGCATTGTCTTATACTCTAATCGATGTGAATTATAAAATTGTAAAATCTCATTAATTTATCTTTAAAATATTAAAATTAAAAATAATTTCACAATAAATATTTTTTATAAAGAACTATGTAGTCTTGATTTTTTATTATAAATAAAAATACATTAAAGTCAACCTTTCTTGGGTCCAAATAAATTTTTTCTATTTCTAGAATCCAAATAATTAACAAATGGTTTAGAAAAAGTATGTATATTTAGAGAAAAGAAATATTTTAAAAAACACATTAGTTCATTTAATTAAATATAATAGTCTTAGGACAGGTATTATAGGGTATTAATACTTTTTTATACACATAATTGGCTCCCAAATTCAAATTTAGTTTGGAAGACTATTATCTTTTTAAAGGTTTCCATAGTTTTGAAATAAATTATGGTAACAACTTCTTTATCTTTTTAGGATTTTTCGTCTTCATGTCGACTTTATTGAAGGAATATTTTTATATATAGTCAAGCCTAATTAATTAAATATGCAAAATGTGTAGTTTTTATTTGTTTATCTTGTATTTTTTTCTTGTATATATTTTTCTTTGTTCACTCTATTTGTATTTTACTACAGAATCCTGGAATAGAATATCTATGTTATATATGTCTAGGACTTTTCTAGTTGTTTTGTAGATGAACAATTTTGATATGCATGATGTGATTCATGACACATATATTATTTCTATCTCATATATTGAATGAACTTATAAATAAATGAATTATCTAACAATGTTACTTAGGATGTACTTCCTATTTAGTTAACTTCTATCGTTGTGGAAAATAAGTGATCAATAGTTCTAGTAATCTTATATTATTAAAATTCGAAACCACTTTTGTGAATATGCATAAATTGTTGTATATCCTAAGTATTACTTTTATGAACCTTAATTAAGACATAAAAGGAAAATATTGTGTTATGGTAGCTCTCACCATTGTTTTTCTACTAAAAAGGTATCCTTTGCACTTTCATTAATCATCATGTGTTTAAATGAGTAACTCATAAATATACACTTGTAAGTTGATTGCATCTCATATGTAACATAGTCATTTTATCTTGTGATAGTATCGTAATATGGGAATTAAAGACAGAGAGAGCCGACACAACCAATATATTGAGCTTCATCCTTAAATAATATCATTTATTGGTATAGTGACTGAAATACTGACTGAAGTAGAACAAAAGTACAATAATAATGTAAAATTGTATTTTTTTTTTTTTGAGTTGAGGTCCCATTTCACAAAACAACACAACACTACTTTGCCAGGCTCATTACAAGTTGCAACCCACAAAATGGTTTTGTTTTTCAAAGCTGATTTAATAAGTGGAATAATTATTTATTTTTAGTGAGTTGTTTTTCGCTTATCTATTAATTTGATTTTATTTATAATCAAAGTGAGATCTTTAACTTTTAACTATTGTGCCTAATTTGATCTCCTTCAATCATGAGTGATCTTCTCATCTTTTTTAAACCACTTATTTGGAGGATTAAACTATCCTATAAACAAGGTTGTTTTATCTTAAAACTATTTATGCATATTAAGTATACAAATTTAATTGTGAAATTAAGTATATCAAAGGTATATTTATTACAATTAACGGTGCATTTATTAAATCATTTAAAATTAGTTCCAAATACAAAAATGAGCAATGATAATGAACGTGGACAATGAGAAACTAACTATGCAAACTAAGGAAGAAAGAAGTGACCGAAATAGACGGACTGTAAAAATACATATATTACTTCAATTATTATTACTAACCAATGTAATAGTTATGTAAATTTACTTTTTAAAAAATTCTACAATGTACCCTATTATATCATTTCATCTGATCAATCGGATGTAATATTTATTCAGATATTTATGAAACTACTATCATAATGGCTTTAATAATGGTTTGCATTAACTGACTTAGTAGTTGTTAAATTCTTATTTTATATTAATTTTATCTACAATCCACATAGAATTAAAAAAAATATTTAAATCAGGAAAGATATCAGAGTGGCAAATGGGGAGACAGAGAAAATATCAGGTTGTTTTAGGGTGCTCATGTGGCTATGACTGTTTTTTTTTTAAGAAATATAAAGTGTAGTCTAAACCATCCATCAAAAAATGTTTTTCACTTAAAAACAAAACAATAAATATAATGGTGTGCTTTATGATTGTTTATTACACTTTTCTAATCCATACGTATGGGTGTCATTTTTTTAAAATACTATTTGCTACTTTAACACACATGGTCCTTTTTAAATAATTGTTTCTTTTTAAAATAAATATGTATTATTTATTTTTCAAGATTCGCTAATTTAAAAAAATATTTTTTTATTTATAGAAAAATATATTTTCTTAACAACTTTCAAAATTTTAATATTTTTTCAATTTTATTACTTTTGGATGTTTTCCTAAAATCAATTGTGTTCTATTTTATTTGACATTTCTTTATTATATGAAATTGGGTGCTGAGATATAGGATTAAAACAAAATAACTATAGTAAACTAGCCGAAAACAAATATTCCAACAAATTTTTAAAACTAAAAATATAGCTATACATAAGAATAAAAGCATATGCTTTAATTAGAAAAAGTAAATTTATATAAACTACAACAATATAATTATTTACAGCATTTTAATTCAATTCATGTTTCTTTGTCTATATAAATGTCCCTAACCATTTATTCAAAATACTAATATTTAGGAACAAAAGTGGATACGAGATGACATGAAACATGAAACCTTTCTAATGATTTCATCAACATAAATATCAAAATCCAGAAATAAAAGCATCCGGATCATATATTAAACAGATTGGCCAATTCCTTTTAAAATAAAAAAAGAAACCTACTATTAGTTAAATCATTCTTTAATAAATGTCATGTCACATTAGTATAAGGTGGCACATTATTTCCAATGTTTTTTAAAAAAAATATCTAATTCAAATATGAAAATTATATACAATTTTATACAGGTTTAAAAATAAAAGGAATTTAAACTTTTTTTTTTAGTTATGATCATAAAAAAATAATATCTTTTATAAAAATGTTACTACTATCCAGGTGATATGAATAAATATCTATATAATATATGAACATTTTTCAAATATATTAATATATAAATAATAGATAAATACATAATTATAAGATTATAAAATATTTGGACACAAATATTTTATGTTCAAATCATAAAATAATTATCTACATTATATAAATTTGGAATTATATGTTTAAACTGTAAAAGTAATTATATACATTATAAGTGAATGGAAAATTTACATACTATCTAAATCTTAGAATAAATATTTATATTATGAAAATATAAGTTTTTATAAATGATTCTTGGCGTGATAATTTTCACAGTTTAGCTTTTCTATTTACAAGTATAAAGCACTCAGAACATGAAGAGACAATATTAGAAAGACATGGATAAAGATAATAAAGACACAATTTAAAAAAAAATAATTGACGGTATTTCATCCTCATTGAACAATCGCAAAAGAATGTGAAGCTCAAAGTAAGCAACCATAGATGAAAAAGTAACTTGATTTTAGTTATCACTTTCATTTTGCTTTGCTGAATAAAAGAATTGAGAATAGGGATAATTGGTTATATATGATGAGGAAACCACAAGGAATGAGGAGAGAACTCATTTTTGAGGTGAATATTCTACTCTACTTATTTTCTTTATTTTTCTATTGTGATTTGGTTAATTGAATCGTTTTTGAGTCTCTGATATTATTTTAAGAAATGAGCTTTTATTGTGTACGTGTCTTATTTATAATTGAAGGGAGATCTTCGACACACTCTCATGTTAAGACATATACATCTTGTGTGTGAGACTATATATTTATGAATGATTCAATCAAATTTTGTCAGGATAAACTCTAATATCATCTTAAGAAGTAGATTTTGACCTTAACTCAACCTACAAAAACTACTTATAATGTGATGTTTATATATATTTATATAATATAAATTGACCTTATATCAATGTGGAATCTCCAACAGAAGGTATTCAAGTTTGTGCAGACAGCGGAGCACAACAATGAATAGAGATGTCGATGTCAAATCTCCAATAGAAGGTGTTCAAGCTGGTGAAAATAATGAAACACAACATTAAAAAGACAATGATTGCCAGATGAAAAGAAAAGATAGGACTATTTTAGGTTGCTCCTATGTTTTTTTTTTTTTTTTTTTTTTTTAAGAAA
>Ga0209489_102554_pt1 | contig 36865 bp, 16 predicted proteins | sample SiratrowhiteBW_FD_187527 | JGI IMG/M metagenome (GOLD analysis project Ga0209489, IMG submission 187527) | Root nodule microbial communities of legume samples collected from California, USA - Siratro white BW (SPAdes) (version 2) | ecosystem: Host-associated > Plants > Roots > Nodule | place... | reverse complement strand
GCATGCTTTTTTTTTTTTTTTATATGATCGCAAAAATCACCCACAATATCATGTATAAAACAAATAAGGTATTTTAACAAGGTATTTCAAAAATTAAAATGTTAGAATTTGAAATTCATTAAAAAAAATAGTGAATTTGAAAATCTATTATCTCTCAGGTGACAACCCTGGCTCACGCTCTTACACTAGCTCTCTCACTCTTCTCTCTCTCGCTCGCGGAGAACGCTGTCTGAACCAAGTGGTTCATACCAGGTTCGTTTCTCATTTCTGCGGTTTAGGTTTAGTTTTTCATTCGTTATTTTGTGTTTCGTTGTTTATTTCGTTATCTGATTTCATTGATTTCTTGGATTTAGGGTTTATTGTGTTGTCTTTATGAATGTTACAGATTCTAGATTTGCATAATCTGTAGTGTACAAATTATTCTCATAGATTATATTCTGTGTAGTTGAAGCAAAGATGAGGATTATGATAAAGGGCGGTGTTTGGAAAAACACCGAAGATGAAATCCTGAAAGCGGCTGTCATGAAATATGGAAAGAACCAGTGGGCTCGAATCTCTTCGCTCCTTGTTCGCAAATCTGCAAAGCAATGCAAAGCTCGCTGGTACGAGTGGCTTGATCCCTCCATAAAAAAGGTACCTCTCTTCTCAATTTTCTGTTTCTTTGTTTTATATTATACCCTAAGTTGAGGGAGAAGTTTTATTCAAGTTTATGCTTTTTTGTTAGTCTTTACAAAATGGGTAGTATGTCGTAATAGTGTGCTCATTGGTAGGCTTTCTTATATGTGGTGAAACCTACATCCTACTAATTTTCCATTATGTTAGTAATTACAACCTCTTTTTAATTGATTTTTTTCATCTGCAGCTTTTGTCTTCCACATTTTAGTTTTTAATATCTAGCTTTTTGCTAATAAGGAGTGGTTTTCTCAATTTGATGCTTTTGTGTGCAGACTGAGTGGACGAGAGAAGAGGATGAGAAGTTACTTCATCTTGCTAAGCTCATGCCCACTCAGTGGAGAACGATTGCTCCAATTGTAGGTCGTACACCTTCCCAGTGTCTTGAGCGGTATGAGAAGCTCCTTGATGCAGCCTGTGTAAAAGATGAGAACTATGAGCCTGGTGATGATCCTCGAAAATTGCGCCCTGGGGAGATTGATCCAAACCCTGAGTCAAAACCGGCACGGCCTGATCCTGTTGATATGGATGAAGATGAAAAGGAGATGCTTTCTGAAGCACGAGCTCGATTGGCCAACACAAAGGGAAAGAAAGCGAAAAGGAAAGCTAGGGAGAAACAGCTTGAGGAAGCGAGGAGGCTTGCTTCCTTGCAAAAGAAGAGAGAATTGAAGGCTGCTGGAATTGATATCAGGCAGCGGAAGAGAAAAAGGAAAGGAATAGACTACAATGCAGAAATTCCATTTGAGAAAAGGCCTCCTCCAGGGTTTTTTGATGTTGCAGATGAAGATAGACCAGTGGAACAGCCCAAGTTCCCTACTACAATTGAAGAACTTGAAGGGAAAAGGAGGGTTGATATTGAGGCACAATTAAGAAAGCAGGACATTGCAAAAAATAAAATTGCGCAAAGGCAAGATGCCCCTTCTGCCATATTGCATGCCAACAAATTGAATGATCCAGAAACAGTAAGAAAGAGGTCAAAATTGATGCTTCCACCACCCCAGATATCTGATCAGGAATTGGATGAAATTGCTAAGTTGGGTTATGCCAGTGACCTTGCAGGGAGTCAGGAACTTGCTGAAGGTAGTGGTGCTACACGTGCTCTTCTGGCTAATTATGCTCAGACACCTGGTCAAGGAGTGACTCCTTTGCGAACCCCTCAGAGAACACCAGCTGGTAAAGGAGATGCTATTATGATGGAAGCTGAAAATCTTGCCAGGTTGAGGGAGTCTCAAACACCATTGTTGGGAGGGGAGAATCCGGAGTTGCATCCTTCAGATTTCTCTGGTGTCACTCCTAAGAAAAAGGAGATTCAGACTCCAAATCCAATGCTGACTCCTTCTGCAACTCCAGGAGGTGCAGGCCTCACTCCAAGGATTGGTATGACACCAACAAGAGATGGTTATTCTTTTAGCATGACACCAAAGGGAACTCCTCTGAGGGATGAGCTACGTATTAATGAGGACATGAATATGCATGACAGCAGTAAACGTGACCTGCAGAGACAGGCTGATATGAGAAGAAGTCTGCGTTCTGGTTTAGGAAGCCTTCCGCAGCCCAAGAATGAGTACCAAATAGTGATGGAACCAGTTACAGAAGATGCGGAAGAGCCTGAGGAGAAGATTGAAGAGGATATGTCTGACAGAATAGCTAGAGAAAAAGCAGAAGAGGAGGCAAGGCAGCAGGCACTACTTAGAAAACGATCAAAAGTCCTTCAACGGGAACTTCCTAGGCCCCCTGCTGCATCATTGGAGCTTATAAGAAATTCCTTGATGAGAACTGATGGGGACAAGAGTTCCTTTGTTCCACCAACCTCTATTGAGCAAGCTGATGAGATGATTAGAAAGGAGCTTCTTACCTTACTGGAGCATGACAATGCTAAGTATCCGCTTGATGATAAAGTTAGTAAGGAGAAAAAGAGAGGAGTCAAACGTTCAGCAGATGTGTCTGCTGTCCCTGTGATAGAAGATTTTGAGGAAGATGAAATGAAAGATGTATGTCTTGTTTCTTTTTTCTCTCTCTTTTTGATAACATCTCATTTTCTTCAGTTGATAGGAAGTAACTTGGTCAACTCACTCTTTTTATTACATACAAGACTTCTGAGTTGGAAATACCTCCTTTTTAATTATGATTCAGAGACTATAATAACTTTATATTTTTACTAATTTTTTTTAATTGTGTTTCCCCTTCCATGATAAACCTCCCAAAGTATTGCACTGACTGAAGAAATAGAAATAATTTGGATCTGTAAATGTTCCATCACTTTTTAATTTTCATTTTGATCAATTCATAAGTCTTAGTTCTTATTATGATAATTATTACTGAGTTGGTAAGGATTTAAAGGAAGGCATGGTATTTGAAAACGTAATACTATGAAATCTCGATGGATATTTTGAAACTCACAATTCCACATGATTGTTATATATATTATATTCACAAAATTGTGTAAATTGATTCTTTTTTTATTCTTCAATGTCATTTTTTTATGAACAGAGCTTGTGAATTGGATCTCAAATGCTCACATTTTGTTACAATCCTTCCTTTAATTAAGTTGGATTGAATGCGTTTTTGTCTGAATTTTTGTTCATGTTTTCAGATCTTGTCAGATTCATTGAGTCATATGTAATTGTCCAAGTTCTGCCCATTTTACCACAATTGGCAGTACGATTAATTTATAATGTAATACATATTGTGTTTAATTTGATAAAACATTGGATATATCTAATGAGCTGTTAATTTTCCTGCTCCTCGTTAATTATGATTATGATATCATTGGAGATAATATTTATTTCACTTTCTGTTTATTAATGGTAGGCTGATAAGTTGATAAAGGAAGAAGTCCAGTATCTTTGTGCAGCAATGGGACATGAAAATGAGCCCCTTGATGAATTTATTGAAGCACATCGGACCTGCCTCAATGATCTTACGTACTTTCCTACCCGTAATGCGTATGGTCTCTCCAGTGTTGCTGGGAACATGGAAAAGCTAGCAGCTTTGCAGAATGAATTTGAGAATGTGAGAAACAAATTCGATGATGACAAGGAGAAGATGGTACGGCTTGAGAAGAAGGTGACTGTTATCACACAAGGCTACGAGGTATGTGATGCTACGTTTCTGTTTCTTACTGAGTTGCTAAGCATGTAGTCTTGCATGTTGCTTTCGAAGCTTGTATATCACCAATTTTTGAGAATCTTTATGGTTTTAATGCCCTCTGAAAATAGTTTTTTAATTGCACATTTGTGTTTTGCCCACCAAACTGAAAAATGTTGTTTCATAACGATAGTTGGAAATCAACTCGTTAGTGGAATACTCCTATGTTTGAAATGGTGGGAAATGGGAGAGAACACGAAGAAAGCAGGATTCTGTGCTTTGGTTTTGCTATTGGACAAAATAAATGTTTTTCTTTTATGTAATTCTAGATACATCTTGCCTGAGTGTTTGCATACTCACTCTTGAATATATGGGTATTGCATTTTTCAGATGAGAGCAAAGAAAGGTATCTGGCCGCAAATTGAGGCCACTTTCAAGCAGATGGATATAGCTGCTACCGAATTAGAATGCTTTAAAGCTTTGCAAAAGCAGGAGCAATTAGCAGCATCGCATAGGATAAACAATTTGTGGAGTGAAGTACAGAAGCAAAAGGAACTCGAAAAAACTTTGCAAAACAGGTACGGGAGTCTAATTGAAGAGCTGGAGAAGATGCAAAATGCCATGAACCAATGCAGATTAAAAGCACAGCAGCAAAAAGAAATTGAAGCAAACAATGCTCATGCTGAGGCCAATGAAACCAAGGCCGATGAAACTGGTGTACAGGATATAGAGAGTTCTAAAGTTGTACCTCACTCAGTAGAGGATGGAAATGCTCTAGCTGTAGCAGTTGAGTCATCACATGATGGAACTGCTGACCAGCAAGTAGACATTGTGCAAGACCAGTCTACTTCTAGCCCCAGTCATGACATGAATGTGGATTCTGATAAAATGCATGCAGTACATGACACTGATGTTAAATTAGCAAATGCTTCCCCAGCTGCTGAGAATGTTGTTGAAAAAGTGGAAGGTACTAGTCCTACTGATGGTCATACTGACAATGGGGAGAACGTGTCAGAAATGGGTGCTTCAATGGAAATAAATAGGAGCAATGATGATTTAGTTGCAAATGCTGTAAACACACGTGAGAGCAGCATGGAAGAAACCAGTGCTGTTACGGAGGAGACAAATTAGGCTAGACACTTTGTTGCTTTTCTGACAGTTAAAAGGGAGACATTAGGGTGGGTATTTCTCAATTCAGATTTCAGTGGATGTTTAACAGAATAGATTGCATGGACAGTGAGTCTTGTTACTTTCTCGGAAGGCATATGAAGATATAGATTCCTGGTTGAAGTTTGGAACATGTTACGATTATGACAGTAAACTACGAGCCTTGAGATATTTGCTCTCCCATTTTTTTTTGTTGTCTTTCAATATTTGTCCCTTTTTTAGTGGATGTCGGCTCTTTTATGAGAATGATAAAGGATTTTATATCAATGAATTAGACCTTAGAGCTGGTTCCTATTGGAAACTATGTACTGTTAAATTATTCATTAGTATTTTTGGGTAATAATAATCATATGTATAATTTAAAATTTGAATTGAAATGTATATGGTATGGTAACATAATTTTTAAATTTTTAAATATATTTTAGTTTTTCTAAAATGTGGAAGTTATAATTTGTTTGTCCTTATTAAAAGATCCTTGAACAATTTGAAATAATTGTTTAGTATTTCCTAATGAGTAAATATTGGTTATAGTTCCCGCATGTACTTTTAGAAAAGTTTGAAATCGTTATTGTTATATTGATAGTACAAGTTCCTCACAATTTCTTGATGAGTATGCATTTACAATCACCATAAGTGTTCGCAACCTTTCCGTGCAGCCACCATCCGACGAAAATGACGATGTACAACTAAACACCTTTCTGTTCCAAAAACATAATAACCCCTTGCTTACATGTGGACAACCTACCTCCGTATCTCCAACTATGTAACATATATTCCTCTCCACCATTTCTAATCTTGTTTCTTGTTAAAAAAATCAATATTTTTTTATTTTCCTCACCTTTCTCCTTTTCTAAAGTATTTTTTTTTTCAAATTAAAACTCATGTTAGACATCATTTGATATCTCAGATAAATTAATACCTCAAAACTCATTAATCATCTGTCATTACATGAAAAAGTATTATCAAAATAAAACAAAAAGAATAAACAACAAAAAGTATGGAGGACTCGTACCAAACCCGTTAAAAAAGAAACAAACTCTCTAAAAGAAATAAAGGAAGTTGGAATTCAAACTCTCTAAAAGAAATAAAGGAAGTTGGAATCTATTATGGTAAAAGTCGAGTTTAATACAATAAGGTAAAGTAGAATACCAGTCAAACTCAATCCTATTTTCTATACTTAAATTAGTCAATCTATCAAAACAACTATTACTCTCCCTAAAGACATGAGTCAGTCTACAATCCAAAGTATCACATATTTGTAGACACTTGCATCATCTACCTTTAAGGATCCAAAGAAGAATATGAGTTGAAACAAAAACTTGACAAAGCAAAAAAAGTCACACTCCAACCAAAGCTTTTTAAAACCCTTCGATTGAGTATATTCAATAAAATGACACCCTGACTTTAATATAAAAAATGTTGAATACCTAAGAAAGCATAACAACTACTCACATATTCTCCACTATTGCCCTTGAAAATACCTCCACAAGCTGCAAAACTAAGAGCACATTTAGTAGCTCCATCAGAGTTGACTTTTATTCCAACCAACTTCAAGAAAGCGCAAAAAAAAAAAAAAAAAAAAAAAACAAAATTGCACAGGAGACCGGATCTTTTTAGTTCCAGTGTTAATACCAAACTATTTTAAAGTATAAAAATCTGAGATTTGGTTAACCATACGCTTTTTGGAAGTGTTACCAGAAGTCCGAATACAATACTTAATAACATGTAAAGAAATATTCGTACTAATAGTCTGTTGAAATCTGGTAAAATTTCTCATCCTCCAAATCATCAATAAGAAAAAGGTAAAGTTCGAAAGCTTAACCAAACAAGGACTAGAACAAACTTTGATGAAAGTAATAAAGCCAACAAAAGATAAACCCATAAGATTAGGAAAAATATTTCGAAGGCAAGTCCATATAAAGGAAACAACAGAACAATTAAAAATAGATAATTAATATCCTAAAGGTGTAACCTGCACAAAAAGCATATAGAACAAAGAGAAACACCTCCTTTATGAGCATCTAAATCAGCAGGCAAACACAAACGCCTATGTTGAAGCTTCCAAAACACCAAAGTCTTAGCAGGGAGAATAGAATTAGACTAAATGATTTTACTCCAGTCACAAGTGGGATGGGTAGAGAAGAAAGTTCTGACAGTCTTCTAATTAAGAATATCACTATCCTCAAGTTTTCAAATTGGGCTACCCGGAATATTAGCAATAGCCAAATGGTGTAAATTCTGAAGTCGAGTATGCTACAACATATTCTAAGACAAACTTCAAGAGGAACCAATCCAACTCTCAGCCACATTAGATGTAAGAGTAATCCTTTCCTGAGGAGTTATACCCACCAAAAGAGAAATGCATTTGGAAAAACACCAAAGATCATTCTAGAAATTTACTTTATGGCCTTAACCACTTGTCCATAAAGTATTAGCCAAAATAATATATAAATGACTGATCATGGATAAATAGAAGAAGATTGATGGGTAAGAATCTTAACATATTTAGACTATAGGAAACAATCATGCATAAGACCAACCTAAGAAAGATAATTGTATGCAAAATCCCAAGCAAGCCTAGGAAGGTAGCTTTATTGTTGGTTTTCAAATCCAAAACTTGCAAACTCCCATTATGCTTAGGAGCACAAACCAACTTCCAACTCATAGTAACAAGGTCAGCTTTATAACCATCACTAGCTCAAATAAAATTCTTGAGCTATTTACACACCTCTTTTAACAAATTTATATATAATTTGTAAATATGAAAACTATAGGATATAATACTAGAGATAACAGAGTTAACTAGTTGAACATGTCCCATCATATTAAGGCACTTAACTTTTCAAGAAGTAAGGTGACTCTTGACCCTATCAGCTATAGGTTGAAAAACCATATCTTAAGAGAACAAAAATAGATAGGGAAAACCACATAATTAAAAGGAATAATGTCTCTTTGACAACCAAGAATAATGTGAATATTATTATTAAAGGAGATAAATTATCGATAGTGAAAAAGAGATATTTAGAAGAGTTCATCAATTGATCTGAGATAATACCATAAACATGTAAGAACTTTATAAGGTTGGTCAAAGATTTTCTAGTGGCCTTGCAGAAAACAAAAATGTCATCCACATAAAGGATATGAGTAGGAAAATTCGTTCCCTTAGAACCAATCATAGGAAGAATCTTATGAGAAGAAGCTAACTGAAAAATCCCTCTATTAGACACTTCTTCAGGTAAATAGAAAAGTAGGGGCGACAAATAGATCCCCTTGATTAACACCCCTCCCACAATTAAAATAACCAACCATATTACAATTGATCCTGATTGAAAGAAAACTAGATTTCAAGATATCATGAATCTAATTGATACAAGCGGGGAAAAACATATAGTAGAAAATCCCAATAAATGGTGTCAAAAGCTTTAATAATATCAATCTTAATAACAACATCACCACCATTAGTCTTTTTATATAACATATTAATAGTCTTAGAAGCAATACATATATCCTTAATTCGGTACCCTCTAATGAAGTCATTTTGGTCATGAAAAATCACCTTGTTGCAAACAATTCCAAGCCTATCAACTAGAATTTTTTAAATAACCTTAAACCTAAAGTTGACAATGACAATGTGCCTAAAGTCCTTGATAACAATGACACCTTGGACTCTAGGAATGAGAGAAATAATATTAGAATCTATTCTAGGGAGTATCCAACTTTGTACAAAAATCTGCATAACCATAACACAAAGATCAACAATATAATATCCTAACAACTATGATAGAAAAGATCCCCCAAAATCATATAGACCAGGAGCACTATCCATATTAAGAGCAAAGACAACTGACTTAATCCCTAAATAATCAGGGATTTCAGTCAACAAATCATTACTAGATTGACTAATGATGTGAGGAATATAATTAGAAGTCACAGTAGAAATCTGATATGGAGACATAAGATATGAATTTTTAGCATAAAGATATTTTCAGAAACAAAGAATAGAGAAATCAAATCATGATCATTAGAAATAAAATCCCCAATCAAAAGTCTATGAATACTAATAAAATCTCACCACACCATCAGAAAACCAATTCATATGTGTCTTTTCTTTTCAAAAGATAGACTGACAGTCAAGAGATTTATTTAAAGCTTCTGAAATAGACTTCTCTTGCGCTAAAATATTGGAAATATCACAAGAAGGAAAATAATAAGCAATATCAAGTTGAATGGCATTCAATTTTTTTTTTTTTGGATGAATCTTCCATACTTTTGTAAATGTTGCTAAAGACATTCTTATTCCAATCTTTAAGCGTTAGCTTAAGACGTTGCAATTTCTTTTGAAGCACCAACATGTGACAACCAACCACCTAACCAAACCATGAACCAAAGGGAGTAAACCATCATGTTGTAATCATATATGAAAAAAATCTAAAAGAAGAGGATTTTGCAACAACATCATTAGACATACTAAGTAAAAGAGGATAGTGATCAAAATTGCTCCTATGAAGAACAGATAATTGCAAGCTTTACAAAGATCAAGACAATAAAAATTGACAAATATTCTGTCAAGTTTCCTATCCACCCAATCTACCATTAGTTCAAGTATAAACGGATATAGAAAAAGAAAGAGATAAGAGGTTGTTGGTATGAACCAACCTTCCAAACTTGTTAGTAGAAACCTGATTACGAGGATTGTCAACTTTGGACTCCTTAGTAAAAAGCACAACATTAAAGTCCCGTAAAATGCATCAACAATGTTGTAAATAAGACAAATTATGCCAAAGAAAACACCTTCTAACATGAAAGAAGAAACACAAACTCATGAAGAAAAATATCATACCAAAGTATGAAAAATAGAAACAAACTGCGTAGAAGTATGCAGAATTGATAAATAGCTCTCAAATCATCTAAACATAAAATCTTAACTACTTTATTAACAGTATCAAATATAGAAAACAAATGAAGATTAACGGTAAAAGAACCTAACAAAAACGTCAAAATGAACTTTTATTTATAGTTTAGAGATTAAAAGTAGTAATTTTTCAATTTTAAAAAAGACAAAAAAAAATTGCAAGACTAAAATTAAACTCATTTATTTTACATATGATTCAAATGTGATTATTACAGTAAACACGACACATGTGATAAGAAAATTTTGAAATATTAGATAATATAATACCTTAATAATAATTTTTTTTTTACTTTATCTATTTTAAATATTAGTAGTTTCGTTGGTTATTATTCATATTTAAAATTAAAAATATGCATGGACTTGAATAAAAATATCTCAACATTTGTATTCAGTAAAATGAATCAATCCATAGTCTATGGTATATAAACTGGAGAACCACCAAATGATTTTGTTGGGTAAAATTTGATTTTGGTACAACAGGTATCACAGAATTTTGTTTTAGTAGAATAAGGAAAAAGTGTTCTTCATGGAATAAGTATATATCTGTTAAATTCTGTTTAGATTTTAATGAGATACGTTAATGTTATCGTTATATGCACATAATGAAGTTGTGATGTGGCGATAGTGAGTGATGTGGCAGTGTTAAAGTAAATAATTGTAGTTAAATGAAGTATGTTAAATACATTTTGAAGTAATAATGTTATAAAATTTAAACAAAAATACGACAGAGTCAATGTATTCTAAAGAGAGAAAAATGTGTATTATACGATAATGGAGTTGGAAGAAAGAAGATTTTAGAGAAACATTGTGTTGCATAAGTTGAGCAAAAGAAGAATCCTTTTGTGTATCAATGTAATTTTGTGTTGGATTGAGGTAAAGTTATATTTTTTTAATTTGCATTTCTTTGGTGTTGTTTGCTTTTGAGGATGGTGTATCGTTTTCATAATGCTTGGGAAGTGTATTTGAATTGGAGTTAGTAGAACCTAGGGTTGAGTGAGTCCTACGAAAAACAAAAATAGATTACCTTCTTTTGGATAAAAGTTAATGTGGACCAATAACCTATTCCAGTACCGCTTATTTTTTTGTTTTAAAATGGAGTTTATAAATAATAATAATAATAATAATAATAAATAAATAATTTAATTATTTTTTATGACTCTGGTGTATTTTATAATTGTAATTCATTATAAGGAATTTTGTTAAAGAACCTCATTTAATATATTGGGATGAAGACGTTGATGAAGTGCAAAACTCGATAGAGATGGATGGTCTTTATTTGAAGTAATAAGACTTGTAAAGGATCTTGAATATTAGTATAGTGAGTTTAGGTTGTGTTGGAAAAAATATGCCAATCAAAGATGAGTTTGAAGAGTTTAAAAATGATGTACATATGGAAAAATTCTTGATAAAAATTCATACTTCACGAAATATTTTACATGTGTTCTAGAAAATGTTTTTGATTTGTATCTATTAAGAAGATTTTATAAAACTCACATCTACATTAATGATCTTTTGAAAAACAGGTTGAAAATCTCTATGCAACAACTATCAATTCTCGAAAGGTTATCTACCTTGTGCAGTATCTTGTGTTACTTTAGTTTCGGTAAGAGCACTCTGACCTAGGTCTAATATGTCATGCCAACAATCTGGATATTGCTTAGAAAAAAGATAATCATAAACATTACATGGAGCACATTTAATGCATCTTTACTTTTTTGTGTTATCAAACTTAAGCTTGAAGATAAGAACCCGAGTTGAAGCTTCTCAATAAGTAGAAAGAATTTGCAACAATAACTTTCTTCAAAGCTCTATATGAAAAAAATCTCTCAAGTTGAAGATGACAAAGAGAACTAGAAAACATTGTCAATTCAAGCCATAAATCTTTTTATGTGCTAAGGGTTATAAGAGAACACTGTTTGTTTTCTACAACCATTTTTTTTTATCAGCAACAAAGAATATAATAAATGGAGGTAATGAGGTAGCCTTAACCTATATACAAGTCATTAGTCATTGCCATAAACAACAACAATGCATTTAGTACCACAAAGGTACTACAAAAAAAATTCATTTGCAAAAGAAAAAAAAAAAAACCCACCTCATTCCCAACCCCAACTCACAACAAGACACAACCATCTAGGAAAGTATATAACCTTTATATTCATTGTAAGATGTAACATCTCTAGTTAGCAATGTGAATCTTTTGGATCACTTTCTTTGTAAACATCATTTGTTTAACAATAAGTGACTATATTTTAAATAATACTTAGTGATTTAGTCTAGAGTAATTGTGTTCCGACAATACTCGGAGCTTTTTGCCAGTAGTGGTTATGTTCTAAATAATACTTGATTTTTTAGCTAATAGTAATTGTGTGTCCAAATAATACCCAGGTTATTTTAGCTAGGTGATTTTAAGGTCCAAACAATACTCTTATATATTGACAATATTAGTCTACTAAGTGAAACTTGATCAAGTTAATTGATAATTAGACATAGTCTTAAATTACGAAAATGTTGAGTATAATGTTGTCCGTAGTACTGCAAGCAGTGCTCCATTACGTACAATAACTGTTAAAGACAACATTGGTGATCTCCCATCTGTGGACAATGGAGCCTCAAAGCAAAAGCAAACATGGAGGTATGTAAAATAGGAAAGATACATGTCATGTCACATATTCCTCCACTCTTAGATTTTCACTAACTATTTTCCTGTGTTTTATGTTGTGCAGTATCAAAATGATCCTGTATCATGGTTTCAGAAGAAGATTCGAGGTGATGGTTGTCTTAAAGTATTTAAGAAACGAAATATTAATTACTGATGATATATACTGTGAAATTTCACCAGATTTTTCTTTTTATCTTGGCTTAAATTCAATTTGGCGGTGTTTGTTATTTGTTTATGCTTTTTAAAGAAACTTGTATGTTGTTGCAAGCTGGTTAATATTCCTTATCTCAGCTTGTTGATGCACTGTTTTATAAGATTGTCTTGCCTTCCTATCAAAATTTTATACCTAGTTTATTGGTTTAATATTTTAAATTGCTGAGAAACAGAACTACTTATTATGAACAATTGTTTTAGATTATTCTACATATTTCTAATAATAGATCTTTTAATTAAAAAGAATCAAATTGCAAGTAGTATTAAATGAAAACTAATTGAGCTAATATCTAGTTTACGACAAAAGATGTAAGACATAATATCTAGTTTAAGACCAAAGATGTAAAACATATAGCCAAGAATTAATTGAGTTACTTAGGAATATTTAAAATACATCACTTTCTAATGGATGTTCAAATCCACATCTAATTAGTTAAACGAAAAAAAGACGACTATGAAATACTAATTATATTGAAATTTAATGTCTCTCTTATTTACGTCATGAAAATTTTAGTTTTCGTGTTTCACTAAAATAAGATTCAAATAATTCATAGATTGTGATACCTTCTGAAAAAATTAATTTTAAATATTACTCAATTTTACAAAATTAATTTAAATTAAATTTATACCCGATTATATATATAATAAATTATCTATATATTACATATTCTGTTTACATGAGATATATCTAACATAAACTTACACTACAAGAAAAATGCTATTTAGAGACCAATTTTTAGCTACCAAATAAAATGGTTGCTAATTGTGATCAAAATAGCCACCAAATTAGATTTTGGTTGCTAAATAAGTATAAAATAGAAGTAATGATTGAATTTAGTAACCAATTAAGTCAAGATAATTGGTATCTAACATTAGCCACCAAGGTTTTAGTGACCTACACCATTAGATTCTAAATTAGTCTCTAACTTAATTAGATACCAATTTAGAATCTAATGGTATAGGTCACTATAACTTTGGTAGCTAATGTTAGATACCAATTATATTGACTTAATCGGTCACTAAATTCAAATTTTGTAGTTATTTAACAACCAAAATTTAATTTGGTAACTATTTTGATCACAATTAACAACTATTTTATTTGGTAGCTAAAAATTGGTCTCTAAATAGCTTATTTCTTTTAGTATTATAATACAAAAATAAGAAAATATTTATTCTTTAATTATTTTAAAATCTCTTAATTATAGCCATACAACCCCGTATCCTTATTCATAAAAATCCGTATCCTTACGCCTATCACATTTAATTTGTGTGATGACAATTTACATATATTTGTGTTTTCGTGATAACAATCTACACAATTTGTTTATTTCTTAGATTCATGTCATGACATGTTAAACTATACATAGGTTTCTACAATTGTTTATGTTGTCTGGGTCATACCAATATACTTGTTCAAAAACAAGGACTTGGATAAGTGATTTTGCTCTAACAGTGCATAAGAAAGTTGGCCTGACACACAATCAAATCTCTTTTTTTCTCCATCTCTGTTCTTTCTTGATAAGCAGATAAATTCATCTCCTTTTGGTGATTTAAATATTCTTTGATTTTTTTTTTCTTTTTTCTCTCTCTTTCTCTTTCACTCTTTCACTCTTTCAACCCTTCTTCTGATCTCAATGGCCTAACATAAGTATTGGTTATAATAAAAAAAAACAAAGTTTTGATACCATCATTGTATTGGTCCTACAAATTCACTTGTTACTGAACTAATACTAATGCAGGGAATCCCTTTAGCCTGAAAATATATATATATATATATATATATATATATATAAAGTTATCCGGTAATGCGTAAAAAGAATCTATTTTTCAAAATGTTAATACATGGGAATTCATCCAATCATCTTTATCACGGTGTACAATAAAATAAAATACATCTAATGCAGTTCACTTCTCTCTCTCTCTCTCTCTCTCTCTCTCTATATATATATATATATATATATAAAATGTTTCAAAAACTCTCTGCACTAAATGATATGTTAGTTATATCCCTACAATAAATATTCATATTTATATATATAGAATATCTTAAGACTTACAGGAAAGGATAGACAAAACATCCCTATTAGAATGTATATAGTATATTATATGTGGCCTTTTGTGACTTTTGCGTTCAACTTGAATAAAAGGGCTTTCCAAGACCCTTTTTCCTAAAAGAAAATATTAGTTATTATATCTCTGTGTATATTATATTTTATTATACATTAATTTAATCCCTTCCTCCGTCTAATGTAGTTTTGGGTATACTACTCCCATTTTGTCAGGAAATTGGTTAACATAAGCAATAGATACTTATATATGTATAATACGATACTCAGTTTAATTTAAAATTTTTGAATAACTAAAGATTTGACTTTCTCTTTAAAAATTTATGGAGATTATATGATTTACACAATGAAAATCATGCGTTATTATGTATTTATTTAAGAAATATATATATATATATATATCCTTCTATTCTTATTATTTGAACTAACACAAAGGCGTAGACAATATTTATATACTAATACACATCATTTAATGCTTTGAAAAGATATAGTATTTATAGTTTATTTTATAAGTGGTGTTATGAGAATGTTTTGTCTAAAACTATTATACTATATGAATATTTTGGATATTAGTTTGGAGACACTTTTTTTATTATTATTCTCAGCACTTAATTCTTTTCTTTTTTGTTTTTTTTGTTTTACTTTTATTTTTCAATATCATTTAAACTCGTTATAAACTTGCTTAATATGTTCAAAGAGATCGAGGAATTATATTCACAAAGAAAACTGACAACTTAATATGAACTTAATATAAAGTAAAAGAAGCAAAACTTAAGGTTGTTATAGTCCAAGAAAAGGTAATCAAAACTAAGTTATTATGCGTTTTTATGTGAATTATCCTTGTTGTTACATTGTATACATAATAATTCTTTGTACATGTTATGTACAGGTAAAGTGCTGTAAGCCGAAGTTTCTTCATGAGCAGTCTAAAGTTGTTCTTTCAACCTTGTTTCTTCTTTTTCATGGAAGAGCATGATTATTTTTTTACAAAGATAAGAAGTGAGGTCGATGACATTGAGATGTTAAGTTAAATATCACAATTTAAAAAGGTATGTCATGATTAGTTGATTATTAATAGTGCATCATTCATGTTATCTTGTCTAAAGTTCTTTACTTTCATTTCTTTAGGTCAAAATATTTTGATGTTGTAAAAAATTCTTGGTTCAAAGTTATTCAATTGTAAACAATTAATCATTCACACAAGATCTTGAAAGCAAAATAAAATGTGATTTTTTTTATGATCACACTAGGATGGAAAAAGAACTAATATGTATGACAAACATATATTGGTACAACATTCACTTACACACATCCTAGAGGATGTTTAATTTCTTATTTTAAATTCATTAATTTTGTATTTTACTAAACATCTAGCTAGCTAGATCTTGGTTTGATAATGAAATAAATGTTCACCTATAACCAACAAGCAATCATCTTCACCTAACTCTTCACCAATACCCCACAAAGATCACGACACCAAAGCCAGTGGTTGCTGCCGCTACGACCGTCGTGTCCAAATACCACCACTTACCATGCCTCCACAACCACGAAAAACCATACCCTCAACAAAGGCACCGTGCTGCCATGAACCTCTCTATACTATGCCACCATGCTTCCATTGCACCCGCAAGCCAAAGCTACCAAACACCCCCCACTTCGCCTCTGCGAGCCAAAGCCCACCTTGCTCCCGCCATGGACCTTCTAGCCGACACCTCCTTGCAAGCCATGCCTCGCCCATGCACCTCTGTTACACCCAAATACTGGAAAGGGAATTTGTGGCCATGTTGCTCATATTGGATGTGCTCTCCAATGTTTATTGGCTGGTACAATTGAAGAAGCTATTGTGTTGGATACACTGTCAACACTGTGATGGAGGACTAACATGATTTCGCATGTTGATAATATTCTCCAAACGTGTAAAGCTACACATTTGCGTGACCAAGTTATGAAGATTTTCAATCTTGGCTCTTGTCTTTTGCGTTGTTTGGAGAAATTGTCTATAAAGGAGTTGTTGCGCCAAGTTGAATTGACCCTCTCTAAGCTTAAATTTAGAACTAATCCTGAAGATATCTGGAAGGAGCATCGCAGTCTTATAGCTCATTCTGTAGATAATGGTAATGGTGGGATGGATGTCATAGTCAATGATGGCCATTCCGAAGTTAAGACAGGGTTGGAATCTTATGATTTTCTACTCTCTCTTTCAATACAGGCTGAGGTAAATCAAGTTCTCTAGGAGTTTAGAAAGTTTTGGGAGCTTGAATATAAGGTGGCCGAAGAAACACTTAAACCATAAAAAACCCATCTTAAAAAGTTGTATCAACAATTGGAATTTGAAAAAATGTATTGGCTGGTCAAAGCTCACCAGTAGCTGTATCAAAGGTCTCATCTCGTGCTGTAAGAGAAAGAAAGAAACAAATACGTCGGGAGCTGGACAAGTTTCAAAAGATGAAGAAGGTAGCTAATGGTTTTGGCAAAACGCCCCATGATATTATAAAGAGTCACTTCGACTTTAGAGTGGTAGATTAAATTGACAAATAATCTTCAAGGTTGTGTGAGTTTGAGTTTTATCATATTTTCATTGCTTTAGCATTAAAGTGTATTTGTTATTATCATCTTGGGTATTTCGTCAAACAAAATAAGTGGACACAAGACATTTTTTTGATGAAATTCCGCCAAGGATGTGGTTTCGTGGAACGCCATGATTGTTGGGTATGTTCAAGGTGGTTGCTTTGAAGAAGTCTTGGCTTGCTTTAGCCGCATGCAGAAGGCTAACGTGTCACCAAATAAGAGTACAATGGTCAATTTTCTTTCTACTTGTGGCCATTTAGGGATCATTGGAGTTGGGAAAATTGATTGGTTTTCGGGTTAGAAATCATGGGCTTAGTTTGAATATTCAGCTTGTTAACACGTTCATTAATATGTATTTTTTTGTTGGACCCAAGAAATTAAAAATATTTTCTTTGTTGTTTTCTTACTTCACTTTTGTTTCCATTTTTGGGAAAAATAAACATTTCAAACAAACCACATTCCTTTTTACTCATTCAATTAAAGGTACTGTCTTAGGGTGGACGTTATAGGCTGTTAATTTCTTTCCTACACATAACTGACTCCCGGACCCTAATCTGGCTTTGCAGATCATTTTCTTTTCCTTAGTTTTTTCATAGTTTTCCATAAAAACTATAGTGACAACTCCTATTTTTTTGAAAATTTAATATTATTTTTCTCTTTGTCGTCTGTCGCAACCAAGGTTACGATGGGGACGACTTAGAGAAAACAATAAGGTTTTCAAAAAAAGGAGTCGCCGCCATAGTTTATTATGGAAAACCTTAGAAAAATTAAAGGAAAGGAAAAGGTCTGCAAAACCGGATTAGGGTCCGGAAGTCGGTTACATATGGGGAAAGTATTAGCACCCTACAATGCCCGTCCTAAAATGGTACCTTTAATTAAATGAGTGAATGAATGTGGGTTTTCAAAATGTTTATTTTTCCCAAAAATGAAAAAAAATGAAGTTAAAAAACAAAGAAAATATGTTTTATTTTTTTGAGTCTGACAAGGATTGACCTTGCTCCTACGTATTTCCATTCATAATGAAAAATCAGGGATCACGTAGTTATAAATAGAAAACTTGTTTGTTGGATTGAATGTATATTTCTTTTTAATTTTTGAAATTTTGTTTTGGAGGTGTGTCATGAGAATAGGGCGTGAAAATAGCAAAATTGTTGGGTTTAACGCCCAAGTTTTGGGTGACAGTGCCAGGTTTAAAGCCTGGGCTTTGGGTGACAATGCCGGGTTTAACACCCTGGCTTTGGGTGACAGCGTTAGGTTTACAGCCTGGGCTTTGGATGACGGTGCCAGGTTTAAAGTCTGGGCTTTGGGTGACAGTGCCATGTTTAAAGCCTGGGCTTTGGGTGACGGTGCCATGAGCTTTTGAATACAAACTCAAGTAGGAATACCCATCAATCATAGTATGCTATGAAATCAAATCCTTTTCATTTATCCCATCATACATCTCATGAGCCGTATTAATTTCACCATACTTACAATACATATCAACGAATGAATATTTGAACCAAACCCATGATCGCTAACCAGAGAACCAATGAATTTTAACAACTCCTACGATCCCAAATGACCACAAGTAGAAAGAACACTGACCATTGTACTCTTATTTGGTGACACGTTAGCCTTCTGCATGCAACTAAAACAAGCCAATGCTTCTTCAAACCGACCACCTTGAACATACCCAATAGTTATAGCATTCCACGAAACCACATCCTTGGCAGAATTTCATCAAAAAGGCGTCTTGCGTCCACTTGGTTTTGTGTAACGAAATACCCAAGATAGTAATAGCGAATACACTTTAATGCTAAAGCAATGAAAATATGATAAAACTCAAACTGACACAATCTTGAAGATTATTTGTTAATTTAGTCTACCACTCTAAAGCCGAAGTGGCTCTTTATAAAACCATGGGGCGTCTTGCCAAAACCATTGGCTACCTTCTTCATCTTTTCAAACTTGTCCAGCTCCCGACGTATATATTTCTTTCTTTCTCTTACACACGAAATGAGACTTCTGATGCAGTTGCTGGTGAACTTTGACCAACCAATACATTTTTTCATATTCCAGTTGTTGATACAACTTTTGAAGATGGGTTTTTTGTGCTTGAAGTGTTTCTTCGGCCACCTTATGTTCAAGCACCTAGGACTTTCTAAATTCCTGGAGAACCTGATATATCTAAGCCTCAAGTATTGAAAGAGAGAGTAGAAAATCATAAGATTCCAACCCTATCTTAACTTCAGAATGACCATTGATTGTGACATCCGTCCCACCGTTACCATTATCTACAGAATGAGCTATAAGACTGTGATCCTCCTTCCAGATATCTTTAGGATTAGTTCTAAATTTAAGCTTTGAGAAGGTCAATTCAACTTAATGCAAGAACTCCTTCGCAGCCGATTTCTCCAAACGCAAGAGATAAGAACCAAGATTGAAAATCTTCACAACTTGGTCATGCAAATCCATAGCTTTACACGTTTGGAGGATATTATCAACATGCGAAATCATGTTAGTTCTCCCATCCCAATTTAATAAAGTTAATTTATAATATTATAGTTTTTAATAAATTAATCAATACGAATGTTGTTAGCTCATTTATTATATATATGAAATTCTATTTTCTATACATTATTTTATTTAAAATCGATGTATTGATTAAATTTATTATAGAAATAGGAAATTATCCAACTTTAATTCCAACGTGCAATTAAAAAAGTCTAAAAATAATTAATAATTTATTTTTTATTTGATATACTGAAATTCGTTATTGTTAATTAAATTGATGGAATTTAATTTGTTTACCGTGTGTGGGAAGATTTTGTTAAATTACTTTTGTATTACTCTTTTCTATATGATAACAATAATGTTAGGAGAAAAAATACACATCTTAAACATCAGTTTTGTACTGGAAAAATCACTCCACCAATTTTATTTGAAATGAAGTCCTTTTACCGTATTTGAAGTTTTTTTTTTCTTTATAATACCTCTAAATCTTTGCAATTTTTTTTCTAAATTCATCTCTTTTGATAAAAGAACTTCGTAGCATATCATGATAATTAAATTCAAAAATATATATTTAAATGAAAAGAAAATTCCGAAACTTTAATTTATATATTTTCTTTAAATGTTGGCAAAAAGTGCATAAATTGGACAAAAGTCCTTGTTTAAAAAATCATGAATAACCACATTGTTAAAAATTTTAAACTTTTTATTAGTATCTGAAGGATAATGGCGAACATTTTAACTTTCATTCTTTTCATAGTTGGAATAATGTATTCACGCATAAAAAATAAACAAATAAATATGTATATATACATATAATGTATGTATATATCATATAGAAATGTATATCTGTGCCTAGTCCCGGAAAGGGATCACAGTGTATTCAAAACTAAAAATTCCTCAATCAAAATTATTTAAATTTTAAGATTTAAAGAACAAATTTTGAAATTAAAAATCAGAAACACTTGAAAATATTTCTAACTTTATTCAATACAAGCCACATAAGTAATATAATTTTTCAACGGAATTATCAGAGCAATCATTATACGATGTATTCGCAACAATAAATAAACCTAACCTAGACAGCTACAATTTGCATAGGCTGATATAAACCAAATGATAAAGAAAATATAATGTAACAACATGAGATTATAACTAATATACGAATATTTTTTGCCTAACAAGTTTCATGATTCTCTACAAGCAATTGTAATGATCCTTTTCCGAGGACGTGGATAAAAGATTTCTAGAAAGAAACTAATTATGTGATTTTGTCTTTATGGTCGGATCAAATTATCATAAATTCTGTTTATTTGTTTTTATGACATTATAAGATTGTAATAATTTTATTTTGTTTTCTTTATTTAGCTATACCTAGAATGGGTACCGTACTTGTATATATTCAGTTCTTTATTTTTGATGAAATATGAAAAAAAACAAAGATAATATTTTCATTCTCATATCCTTTGTTCATTCTTGTTCATCTTTGTTCATCTCTATTTTTTATAATATGGTATCAGATTAGAGCTCTGGTTGCTACATTTATCATGGTCAAAATTATTGATCCCTCACAATATTTTAGTTCACCTTATCATGTTAGTTCTCAACAACATATGGTTGTTCTATTGGTACACAACAAGAGAGACAAATTTTTGGTGATCAGTCAAAAAAAATGAATGATACTAACAGAAGTAGTTTTGGAAGACAATATACTTCTAATGTCTGCAGTCATTGTGGAAAGACAGGACATGTCATTGATACGTGCTATAGAAGGCCTGGTTTTCCACCTCAGTTCAAGTTTAAAAATCATAAAGCAGACTGTAATAATAATCAGTAGAATCATGATGGTTCAAGGTTAGAAGTACATTCTCAGCATATTGGTTTTACTCCAAAGCAGTATCAAACATTGTTAACCCTTCTACAACAGTTTAAATCCAGTGACAATGTCTCTAATCAAAATCTCTGGTGTTCCTTCCAACACAGCAACACACACTGGTAATAAATTTATTTTTTCCTTTAGTTATTGGATTATTGATAGTGGTGCTACTGATCATATTTGTTCATCCTTGAGTAATTTCACTTCATATCATCAAATTAATCCTATCTCTGTCAAATTCCCGAATGGAAATTAAGTCTTTGCAAATTATTCTGAAAGTGTTTTTATCAATCAAGTCTTAGATAATGTTTTATATATTCTAACTTCACTTTTAACCTTTTTTCAGTAGCAAAGTTAATTGATAATTTGTCTTGTGTGATTGTTTTTTATTCTAATGGTTGTCATATTAAGGACAAAACCTCCTTGAAAATGATTGGATCAACTTAGATGCAAGGTAGACTTTATATACTCAGGGTCCCTTCCTATCAAAACCTTCAAATCAAACCTGTCAAATCTCCACATATCACCAATATTGACAATTTCACTGCTAGTGATCTCGAAACCCTTTGGCATTTTCAGTTAGGGCATGTTTCAAACAAATCTTTAGATGTTATCAAAAAATAAATTTCCTTTTGTTAAATATAATAAATCTTTCATTTGTGATATTTGTCATGCAAAGCAAAAAAAAACTTCCCTTTCCTCTTAACTCATCTAAATCTAAAAAATATTTTGATTTGATTCATGTTGATGTGTGGGGACCATACTCATTTACATCAATTCATGGTCATAAATATTTTTTGACCATAGTTGATGATTATTCAAGGTACACATGGATTTTTCCTTTAAAACAAAAATCTGAAGTTGTTAAGATTTTGGAAGATTTTGTTGTTTTTATTCAAACACAATTTGAGACAGGAATAAAAGCAATAAGAAGTGATAATGTAACTGAATTTTTCATGACTAATGCTTTTAGCAATAAATGAATAATACATCAAACTTCATGTGTCAATACTCCACAACAAAATAGTATAGTTGAAAGAAAAGATAGTAATTTATTAAATGTAGCAAGAGCTCTCATGATACAATCTCATTTATCCAAAATTTATTGGTCATATTTTGTGATACATGCTGCAACACATATTATAAACATGCTTCCCATACCAGTTTTAAATGATTTTTCTCCTCATGAAATGCTTTACAAAACTCCACAAGATTTTAATCAATTAAAGGTGTTTGGGTCTTTATGCTATGCTAGCACTTTGTCAACAAATATAAGTAAATTTGATCCAAGGGCATCAAAATGTGTTTTTATTGGTTTTAAGAAGGGGACAAAAGGATATATTTTGTTGAATATTCAATCAAGAGAAATTTTTGTGTCTAGAGATGTTGTCTTTTATGAATATGTTTTTCCATATCAAAGGGTTGAAGATACTAACAATCCAGACATTCATGATCAAATTTTTTTTTTACAGAAGATCAACCTATTTTGAATAAGCCATCACAAGTCATTTTTACACCCTGTGATAATATTGAAAATAATGTTAATGATGACCATGAATCAGACATTCAGATCCCTAAACAAGCTTATTCCCACAGAGACTAAAACCTTAATGAAAATCATGAAACAACACAGTCCATTCGAATGAGTATCAGAGCAAAAAGACCACCTGAGTATCTAAAGGATTATCATTGTAATCTCAATGTTTCCAATACATCTTCTAGAGTTAAATATCCTTTGAATTCTGTTTTGTCTTATGATAAATTATCACCACCTTATAAACCTTTTGTTATGTCTATTTCTTCCCATGTTGAGCCAAACACTTATTCAGAAGCTGTGAAATATGACTGTTGGAGGAAGGCTATACAGTGTGAGATATCTGCTTTGGAGTCAAATCAAACATGGGAGACTGTTCTTCTTCCCAAGAACAAAACTGCCATAGTTTGCAAATGGGTATTCAAAATAAAGTATAATGCTGATGGGACTGTTGAAAGATATAAAGCAAGATTGGTGGCAAAGGGATACACACAAACAGAGAGCATTGACTACCTTGAAACCTTTTCTCCAGTAGCAAAGATGACCACTATAAGGTTGCTTCTTTCTCTAGCCTCTATATATAACTGCGAGTTAAAACAGTTAGATATAAATAATGTCTTCTTACATGGAGAGTTGAAAGAAGATGTATACATGGTTGCTCCTCCTGGATTGACTTCTATTCAACTAGGACAATTTTGTAAATTAAAAAAGGCTTTATATGGCCTTAAACAAGCTGGCAGGGAGTGGTTTGCTAAATTGTCATCCTTTTTTATTTCTTGGGATATACTCAGTTTATGAATGATTATTCCCTATTTATTAATTCTTCTGAAGGATCTTCTACAGCATTATTGGTGTATGTAGATGATATAATTTTGGCGGGAAATGATAAAGAAGAGATTGATCGAGTCAAAGAAGCTTTGAATAAGACATTCAAGATCAAGGATCTTGGTGATTTAAGATACTTTCTTGGTTTTGAAGTAGCAAGAAGTAAGAAAGGGATAATGCAGTCACTCCTATGGATAATCTTGTTAAATTGTCTTCTACTGGAAGTGTGCCTTTTACTGATGTTCATGCCTATAGAAGGTTGATTGGAAGACTTATGTATCTCACTAATACCCGACCTGACATTACATTTTCTGTTCAACAACTTTCTCAGTTTCTTGATAAGCCTACAATTGCTCACTATAATAGATTAGAAAATAGAATTAACTATAGTGACATAAACTATTTTTCATTTTGTATAATTTTATATATTTTTAGAAATCATAAAAAAGATTTATGAGTAGTAAAGTACCAATTTATACCACAAAAGATTGAAAATAACTACATCCCAAGATCATCAAAACCCCAATAAAGGAGTGTAAGATGATGTCTGAGACTCTGCAAGTGCCCTCAACTTGAAAGTGCTATTGATGGTGGCATAGGCAACCTCATCATTATATTTTCTTCTCGGCTCATTACAAAAAGAACATCATTAGTTTTCTTCTCGACTCATTTGATCAAGTAAAAGAAAAACCATCTTATACTTCTTATCTCACCATTTATGCCCAATAGCACATAAACACATACATAAGGTTAATTATCGACGTAAATGATACAACAAAATTCTAAATACATTTTGTGTTAAACTAATTTGGAGAAAGACTTTACCTTAGACATCATATTTAAGTCTAGTCCTTTAAGAACAACATTAGCTTAGAATCCACCTTCAAGAGGTACTTTCAAACTTATAAACAAGTCATGTATATGACAATTTGTGAACAAAAGTTTATGAGAGCAATCATCATATGCTGTCTTTGAAACAAAAAAGAAAATGAACTTAGATTTCTAATTAATCCCCTTTCCTGATACTTTCTTCCAAATGAATCACATTTTCATCTCCTTCAACCCTTTTCTCCATCTCTTTAGCTGACTTCAACTTATTCTGCAAGATATTGCTATAACCAGTTTAATTTCAAGCTCTTTGACTCATCAATCTCTTCAATAACATCTTCACCTTTTTCCTTGCAATTTCTAATTTGATTGAAAAATCATCTTCTTCATGTTATTTTCTGGCTTTAATATCACTAGTTGTTTTTAAGCCTCAACCCTGACGAGTTCTTTCAAACCACATAATCACTTAACATTATGATTACACTGCTATATGTCTAAAACTTTAGGCCATCACAAATCTTAATAGAGTTTTCGAATACAATTTATGATCTGATAACAAAGTTCACATTAATTACTTATCAACTTATTTCCAACCCCTGAGGAAGCTTATTTATAATGTAAAGGAGATCGAGATTTCCAACTTTGTGCTCCAATAATATGCTCGCTCGCCTATTAATTACAATAATCAAGCTTAAAATAGATGGAGAAAGAGTAGAAGTACAAAATAATAGCATAATTTTTAAATCGAAGGTGTAAAATAAATAAAAACAAATTAACTGACATAAATATATAAATAAACCCAACATAGTTTTAATACATTCAATAATATAACAAACAAAAAATTATGTAAATCATGAATTCTAGAGGCAAATATTGGTAACTCTTAAGCCAAAACGTTTTATTGTAAGCAGAGAGGTGAGATTAGTGTCTGAAATATGAGAGGAAGAAGGCAGACCTCAAAGAAGCAAGGTTGTGCAGGAAATAAGAGACGGTACAAAAGATTAGAGGTTTTCAAGATCGAAAGAAGAAAATGAGAAAGAACCGAGGTTCAGCGAAAGGAAAGAGGCAAGACTAGGATTTGAAATTTGATAGGAAGAGAAGGAAAGACCTAAGAAAAGTAAAGTTGAGTGGGAAATTTAAAATGCAAGATCCACGTACCACACAGAGATAGTTCCCCCCATGCCCAAATAACAAGTATTAATATAGTACATAGAAATATAATCCACCTATTAAAAAAAAGTAAACAACTATTGATGGGAAGAATATACAACTAGTAAGAATAACATCATTTATTTATCATAAAAAAAAATGAGATAAATGGAAAAAAAATATTTTAAGAACTACGAAAATAATTTTCACAGTTTATGATCAAAACTTTAAAGTACAAAAAGGTTATGTCAGATCCTAGAGGTTAATCCTATCTACTATAAAAGCAGCAATCAAAATAATAGTGTTAAAAAATGGAACTATAGTGTGTGAAAATATAACTGTAGATGTAAGGGTTGAAGCACCTCTCATATGTTTTATATTTATATTTATATTATTTTTTTTTGTTGATAAAAAAAAATAGTGTGCAAAAATAGAGATCGTGATGCATGAATTAACTTATGCATGAATTAAGCAAGGTAGCATAGAGGTACCAACAATTATGTATCATCTATGTAAAATGTTTGTTTTCATAGTAATTGAAATCTGAGTGGCAACTTCTTTACCGGTTCCACGTAACACCTTCAATTGGAATAGTTGGGTAACATGGAAAAATATTTGAACATGCTTACGATAAACTCTACTTCAATATGCTATTTCCCTTTGTATAGTCGGGTAATTAATCATTATTATACCAAAATCATTTTCCTTTTTCCTAATAGTCCGGTAATTAATCATAACTATACCAAAATCATTTTCCTTTGTATAGTCAGGTAATTAATCATAATTATACCAAATCATTCATAAGCAAACTATACCAAAACCACTTGTATATTTGATTTAAAATTATATATAAAAAAAATAAAAAATTAGCAAATTAAGATGAAAAAGTTAACAAGTAATACAATTCACGTCTTCCTTTTTAGGCAACAAATTTTATTCAAACTATTATGAGATGACAAAGTAAATGGAAAAAAAATTATTATTCACATGAAATATGAAGATGCTGTTAAAGATGTATTTATATGTGCCATATGAATTTATTTAATTTTTTTATTAAAAATATATCTATCAATGCGCTGAATATACAGAGGTGCAAGGAAGGAAAAAATGTGTAGGTGCAGGAAGAATGCGGGTTCGAAGGAAGATATAGGCCCAATCATTGGCCGAGGAAAATTAAAGGACAAATTTTTCCTCAACCTCCATATCCTCTTTCTCAATTTTCATAAAAAAAATGTAATTTTTAGAGTATTCATGTTAAAATACTAAAATGATCTTGAGATGTTATATGGTTGTCATTTGTAAAATAAAATGACAATCGGATGACATCCTATCCAGTTTATATTTAAAAAAAATGTGAATCGGATGAGGTGTCATCCGGTTGTCCTTTTGTTTTGCAAATGACAATCAGATGACACTTTATCCAGTTTATATTTTTTTTCTCAAAATGTAAACTGAGTGAGATATCATCCGGTTTTCATTTTGTTTTGCAATGTTCAGAGCCAATTGAAGAAAGGTTCTTGTTCGGAGATCCAGCTGCGGAGGTAGTGAAAGATGCTTGCAAGTAAATGGCTCGCAAGGATGTTGGAACGGAAATGACGTCTCTTGGAAGTTGCACAACTTCAAGAAGAGTTTATCTCCTGTCCTCCATAACACTCCTGCAAGTAAGTCAAGACCATTGTCCTTGGCAAACCACAATAGCACAACCTGCACCATTGACCTTATTCGGCTGGAGGAGTGTCATTTTGCTAAATTGCAAGTAGGCACACAATATAATTCGGTCACATCACTCTGGAGCTTAAGAGAAGAGGAGGAAGAGGAAATATCAAAGAACTTGAGACATAATGCTAGCCAGAAAGCTGATTCAGATTGCAGGGCTAGAAAGCTGATTCAGATTGCAGGGCTGCTACGTGGGAACAAGACGAAAAGACCAAGTCTTGTCTCAGTAGTAAGATATTGTAGTTTCATGTGATGTTATGCCTGTAGGAAGGACTAAATTGTAGTATGTGTTGCAGGCATCAGGGTGAAGAACCGGATAAGGTGCATCCGGTTCTCTTTTGTTTTGTAAATGACACTCACAAATTACCAAATTAACTACTCTAATTAACAATATCACTCACAAATTACTAATAAATATTACTAATTGTTTACCTATGACTTGTTTGAAGGTTTAATTGAAAATTTAGGAAAACTAAATATTATGGAGGTGAAGGAGTGAACCGGATGAACCCTTACAGTGAAGGAGACAACAGGATAAGGGAATGAAGGGGGTGGAGAGTATTCTTGTCTTTGTATTTTTAACTTAAGGGTATAGTAATAATTTTACATTGAGTATGGAGGTGTAGGAAGATGGTATGAAGATGGAGGAAGAATTTGTCAAAGTGGCAAGTTATACGGCTGTCACCAATCCTCTAGCTTTAAATGAAGTGTCTTTTTCATTAACCTCTATAGGAATACTATAGGAATACTATAGGAATACGGAAATCCTAATTATAAAGTTCACTTTTATCTTTTACAACAACACACTCTCCAAACTGTGTAACTTTATGCATCTATGCGGTGGTGGTGACTGATTTAACTTCATAACAATGGTACTTATTTTTCATTTTCTTTTTCTCAACCAATGAACTAGATCTGATGGGTGAGTTTACAAGAAGTAATTTACTATGCATGCATGAATGTTTACTATGACAAATACATATCTAATAAGTATTTTAATTTAAAATGAACCAGATCTAATAAGTACTTTGGTTAAAATGAACCAGGTTGTTCTTTAAGCTATTGTAGACATTCTGAATATGTTGTATTTGTTTTCAGTATTAAAATCCCCTCCCAGGTGGCTTCACAAATGGAAATCTTCAGTGACTTTTGCCTTCTGTTCCCAAATGGAGTAAAATAGTTACTTTCAAAGTTAATTGGACTTCTAATTAATAAACTTCACTTCTGTTATCTAAGCAATAATACAAGAGAATCCAGATGAATGTTTTTCTTTTATGGTACATCTAATAATAAGACAATTGTGAAATTGAATATCTTGTAGTATTTCTTGAAATCTTTAAGAAATGAGATATTGAACTACTGATGGTACATATGATGAAATTTGATCATCTATCTTGGTATAAATTAAATTTGGTGGTAGATTGGTGATTTGTTTGTAATTTGTCTCTGCTCTTTCAGGAAACTTTTATGTGGTTGCTAGTTAATATATCCTTTATTTCAGCTTGTTGATACATTTTTCACTCGTATCAAAATTTTGTAACTAGTTTATTGGTTTAATATTTTAAAATGATGATTTAATGTGTAAAACAAGGTTCAATAACAAATTATAGTTTAGCATTTTGAAGGTGGAAATACAATCTTAAAATTTTGTTTAATATTTTAAAGTGTGGTTTAATTTGTAAAATAAGATTCAAAATAAAATAAATTATAATTTAAAAGATGTTTTTTTTATCAGCAAATTTAAAGCATGTCAAAATAGTGATATATAAAACAGATCTTAAATACATAATTACAAAATTTAATATTATTGTATATATGTACTTTTTGACTTGCCTTTTATTTTAATATATTTTGGATACTTCAAATATTTTAGCATGTTAATAGGAAAAAAATATTGATGCAAAGAAGAAATTGATTCACATTCCTTTGTCTTTAGAGATCTCAAATCATTCTCTTTTTTTTATTATCATTTTAGATGTTTATGTGTAGAATAATTCATTATTGAACAATACTCTATAAAAGAATGTTAGCAAACATTCTTTTATAGAACTGATGATTTAAATCTTACATTGTAATGTAATTCTTACATGTAATACTCATTTTACATCTAATAAATAATAATAAAAATCCAAATCATTCATCTTCTTTTCTAAAACGTGACTTTATATTTATAATATATATCTATATATCTATATATATCTATATATATATATATAAATTAAATTATAAATACAAAATCTCTTTTCTAGAAAAAAAAGAAGAATTTAAATTTTTACTATTATTTATTGAAGTGATAAAGTGAGCCAGCAGTAAATTTATACATGACTTTTTTTTATACACCCTCCTGTTTTAAACATGCACATTCAAGTGGTGTTGAAATGTCAAAGGTCATTGAGAAAAAAACATTTTAGATTACACCATCAAAATATATATATAATTTAGAAACACTTAGGGGCTATTAATTTATAGGGTTGTCAAGTTTGAACGTCAGGACATATTTTCAACTGATTTTTTTTTTTTTTGTCTGTCTGATTCGTCAAAACAGTGAAACAAAGACAGGCAAAAAATTATTTTAAAAATTAATATGTTAAGATAATAATTATTTTAATTTATGTTATTAAAAATATTAATTAATTAAAAATGTAAAAAGTATTTCCATAATCAAATGCTCTATATATATATATTAAAATTATATTCAAAGTTAATAGTATATTTCAAAAGGATTGTTTTCAGAAAATAAAATAAAATAGGTGATCAACTCCTCTAAATGGAAGTCCCATAAGTTCTTTCTTTCATTTCTTCTAATTTATGGACACATTACAAATTTTAAGACACATAATTTTTGATAAAATTAAAGATAATAGTTTTAATTTTTTAAAAGATGAATTATATATATATATATATATATATATATATTATTAAGAAGAGATGAAGAAAATTGTACAGGTGTACTTTTGCCGTTTATTAGAAAAATTACACTATACTTCTCAAAGTAATCAAGAAATAATAAATCCGTTATCACTTCACACGTATCACATAATTTTTATTTTTATTTTTTTTCTTTTCAAGATCACCTTGTTTTTACTGTTAAAGAGTGATGTTACTAGAAGATGTTATAGAGATAAATAATATTTTGATGAGGCATCTAACAAATATTCCAATATGGCAAAGTATGTTATTTGAATTAGTGACACTTAATTAGGTATTTTTTCTATTTTTTTTTTTATATGATTTCTTCTTCTATTTTTTATTTGAAGACTCAAATGAAACATGAAAACGTTTAAAATGAAACATAACATAATACTTAACCAATTTTGAATTTAAATTGCAAGTGATTCGATTCTGAATAAAAATAATTCCTTTTAATACTAATATATTTTTCATTAAACAATAATCACATAAACTCAAATTTTTAGAAAAGTTTCATGAGTTTTTTTTTTTTTTTCAAACTAAAATACTCTAACAATCTTAAATTATGAAATCACTTCACAGGATAGAGGTTTCTTGAGCCATTTATTCTTTGTATGTCATTAATATCTTTTTTAGATAAAAGAGAGTATTGATGGATTGTAAAAAGTAACTAATTTCAAGACTCAATCTTAGACGTTCAGATATAAGATAAATCGTTCAGATATAAGATAAATCTTATCTTCTCAAGTACCATTCTCTTCTGTCTTCCCTTTCTTTTCAATCAACCGATGTTTTATTCATTTTCCATCTTTATAATATGTTTTGAAGTCAATAGTGATTCAGACTCAATAACTTTTATATTTTCATCTTCTACCACTATTCGTAATTTGTCTTCTGTTTGGACTCTCACTTTCTGTTATATAAATTGCATTATTTTAGGAGGTTAGCTCCCACAATCAACTTGGTAATTATAAACTCATGAAATGTAGTGTTGAACCATAATTCTACCTTGAAGTCATGTAACCTACTCTTTAGGTTGACTTGTAATGAAACACTATAAATAAGTTTCAAGAAATGTATTAGTTTCTTTTTTATGATGATGTGTTATAATGTGGTCCCTTGCATTTTGAAAACTCATTCCAAAATGAACTCATGAACAATAGATTCTATCACTCATCACTGAATTGGGAATGTCATTGAGCCTTATTATCTTTTTAACAAAATCATCAGTAATCATCCTTGTAATGGAAGGATGTTTTAGTAGCACAGAATGACTATATTTAGTTCAACAATCTACAACTATTAATATATCTTCAAATCTCCAATACCTCATTAATTCTTTATTGAAGTCTATGCTTAAATCCTCCCAAATTCTCTCAAGAATTGAGAATGACTACAATAATCTTATAAGAGATGCATTTATGTACTTTTGTATTTAACAAGTATCACATGCTTGGTTAAATTTGAAGATATCATTTTTAACCCCTTTCGAATAAAGATTAGGTTCAACTTGCTTATAGTTGTGATAGAAATAGGAAGGCACTACTTGGGAAAGGCATGAAACTCTTTTAGCGGCCTTGGGATTCGATGGGAATTCTCAGCTTCCACCAAATCTTCCCTTCTATACAAAACCCCACACTTATACATGAAACCAATGTAGGCCTTATCATTTTTTCCCTATTGCAACCTTTCTATCACTCTCTTCCACTTATACTTTTCATGCACTTCTATCACCAATGCTAGATAATCAAACATAATCATCACACTCTTCAATTTTGGTTCCTCTACACTTCTTGACAATGCATTAACACCTATATTCTCATTTTCTGGTTTATACACTATCTCAATATTAGAACTTAAAGGCTTTGCCACCCAATTTTATTGAATTTCCTTTATGTTTCTCTATTGCAGCAACTGTTTAAGGGGCTCTTCAGTTATCTTGAATTTCTTTTTTATTAAATATGGCCTTCAATGGTTAAATGGATATAATGTTAGAGAAATATTCAACAACCCATATTTTTTATGAAGGGTTACTAAACAACAAAATATAAAACATAATCATACTTTATTCATAACACGTAAGAGTTTTTTAGAACAAATCAAATAAGACGTAAATGCTTTATTTGATGGATGATATAACACTTTATGATCTTATTTTTGGAATAATAAGGAATGTTTTGCTCAGGCAATAAATACATAGACTAAAATTAATGGTGTACTTCACGAAAACACTCTTTATTCTAATTCTATATTACATCGAATGTCTACTTCCTTTATTTACAAATATGATTAATAGAAGCATGTGTCAACAATAAACTTCCTTTATCTTTTGGTCAGATTTTGCAGGTTGGAGACATATATATACATGGGCATTAGGCTATGATGTAATCCATCCCTTGGTGGTACCCAGATAAAGAATGAAAAGGCTCAAATTAGCTAGCTGAGACGTGGTGGACTATTGATGACGATTTTAGATTGGGTTGTGTTGTGGACGGATGGAGCACATATTTAATGTCACTGCTTTCCACCCTAGTTGGTTGCAAATATATTGAAAAAACAGGAAGCACTTGGATTGAATTTACTATACTTCTTTGTGGTATAACAAAGGTGTGTATGCTGGTATAAATGGAGAGTAAAAGCAGTTGAATTAAAAGTTTAGAGCCCTAATCTTGCACTGGATGGCAACATGAAGTTTTATCACAGGATTATTAAATGCCTAATAGAAGCTGCATGCAATGTGTCCATGAATACTTTATTAATGTAATCAATGAAGATGTAAAGGTTATCATGAGTGCAGTTCAGGACATTTCTGTACATTAATAGTTTAGGACATTTCTGTACATTAATACTTTGTCATTATTGACTGTTCTGTCTCAGTTGTAATTGCTGATGACTTGTAACTATTGATTAGTCTTCTAGTTGGACTTATATTTTGTAAATGGGTTAGACATCCTGAAGAGTCCCATTTAATTTAATCTTTTATTTTTGACTTGAAAACAATAACACATGAGAGACATTTTGCATGCATGACATTAGAAAAAAAAAATTGCAGGAAAACTGCTTTTCAACAAAATACATTCACAACCAACACTGTGTAAAAAAATTTGAGCAGAGATAATTTATTGATAACATTATAAATAAATATCTTGCTAGAAACAATTGAAAATTGCCATATTTATTTCTTAAATATATATAATTTAAACATCTCTAAATGAAAAGTTATGACATTGACATTTTCATCTGTTTTAGAAAAAGTGTATTGACATTAATTTTGTCAAACTTTTTTTTTACCATCAGCATTTAAGATCCGTTTGAGAGCAATTTTTCTGCTTATAAAATGAGAATATATAACCAAAATATACATCTAACAATAATTAAAAGAAACAAATATAACAACTAAATAACATAAAAAAATATACATAAAAAATTTAACCAGTTGAATATATATATATATATATATATATATATATATATATATTATACAATACTAATACTAAGTATACAACCCTTTTGAAAACTTCAAATTGGATGTTTTTTTTTCATCTAAATACCAAATACTTTTAAATCAATTGTATATTTCCTTCATAATACTGATAAAATTGATAGCATTTGTTGATATATTTTAGAAAATTTCATATTTTATTTTTATTAGTTTTAATTTTGAATATTTTGTTATATTTTATTTTTATTTTTAACATAACAGTGTCACGATAGAAGTAATTTATTTTTGGAAATACCCAATTCATTTATTTATGTATATCCCCAACGTATATAATGAAAAAATAGTAATTTTTTTTTTTAAACTTGAGAACATTAGTTTTTTTAAAAAATAAATATTAATATACTACATAATACCTTAATAAAAAATGGTAATCTACCTATTAAAAGAAAAGTAAATGGCAAGAAGATGTAAGAATAACACCATTTATATATTCATCATAAGAAAGAAATGAATAAGAAAAAAAGGAGATAAATAACAGATTTTTTTTCTTTTTTAACAATTAAAAGAATGTTTTTCACAGTTGTGGTCAAAACTTCAGAGCACAAATTGAATCCTGAGATGTGAAAAATTTTAATATGCAGGTTAATATCCTTTATAAGTTTGGAATCAAACATGTTGTTTCCATTTGTTGACTTTCATGAGAGAGAATTCCATTTTGCAACAAAACCCGGGAAATAGAAAGAAGTTGAAATATATTCGAATACCAATATTATATCTTTTAGAATATCACACCAAGTCAATTTTAAAAATAACCAAGCAGTTATTTTATTCCCTGCTAGATTCCCTTGTATCTCCTCCCTTAAACTACCACAATTAAGGGTCATCTCACTAAAAAAATACATTTTATCTACAGAATATTATATATAAATATAAATTTGTAGATAAATTAATTATTATATATGAAATATTACATATAAATATAAATTCATAGATAAATTAATCATTACATTAGAAATATTACATACGGATTAATTTCGTATGTAAATTAAATATTATATACGGAATATTATCTACGAATTTTATCTATAAGTAATGAAATATTACATACGGATTTTTTTTATATAAATTTAAATTAATAAAAAATTTATAAAAGTTTTCATAATTCTTATTTTTTTTAACCTCTCTTAAACCCAACTCTCAGCTTCCACGATACAAAGTGAATAAGAGAAAGAGGTTAGGGTAAAAAAGAGGTCGTAAGCCCAGTAAACCTCGTAAGCTTTTCCCTATATTCGTAATTGAGAAGCTCTTTCTGGTAAGTCTCATTCCCTTTTTGATTCTGCTGGTTAGGGTAAACTTGTTCTAGGATTTAATTTTTCTATTTTTATCCCAGCGGAGTTACTCACATTCGACGGAAGGTATGTGAGAGATTGGATCTGTGACAGGTAACTCCCATTTCCTCTTTTATTGACTTAGACATTCATTCTAACAACTCAATCTATAATTGACTTAGACATCATTTGTGGTTACGTTTAATTGAAAACCTTGGAAGGTGTGTGCGCCTAGTTTCAAATGATGATTTTCTCGAACTAAATTTGTCAATTTTGTAATAGAGTTATTGGGCTCTCATTAAATTGTTTTTAACTTTTATCCATTTCGAAACGAAATTTTAAAGGGGTAATCCATTCCCGAACTTTTTCTTTATGTGTTTCTTGGAGTTTGTTTGTGTGAATTATTTTGGGCAAATTTCATATGGATCTTTTTTCACTAATGGAGTATTGGTGTTGTATTTGTGAGACTTGTAAATTTATGTAATAATAGTGTGTTAAAAGTAATGTGTTGTTAATTTATTTTTTATTTTTTTATCAGTAAAAAGAATTAATATAAATATGAAACACATAAGGAGTGCTTCAACCCTTACACCTATTGTTTTGCACTTACTGGTTATAACAATACAATTAACTCAAATACAAAATACAACAGCCAAAATCCCACCAATACATAAAGAAAGAAAGACTAATAGAACACAGTTCTACTCTATCTCTCACTATTCTCAACACAACTCTTTCTGTTCCTTTTCACAGTCACCTTTGTGATCAAAACATTATTAGGATTCCAGCTTGCTCTTCATCACCTTCTTGCTAATATAAGTTATGTTGCTTTGTGTCCCACATCTGACTTTCTGATCTTGATACACCAACAACATTCATTTTGTGTTGTGCTTAATTTACATAAGCTTGTGGATACTCCTGAATGCATGCCCATTCAAGCTTCCTGTACTGCAAAATAATCATAATTTTGGCTTTGCATAGCCTGATATTGATATCATATACCTATTCTACCTATACTCTGAAAACTGTAACTCGAGGACCAGCCGCAACCAAACTTTTCAATAATCTCAAAGTTAATTGACAGTCATATGTAAAATTAAAACATAATAGGAATAATCAATCATAAATATTCCACAGGATCTTAGAATATATGATTCTCACATAATAGATAGTGAGAGAGACTTGCCTTGATCCATAAGAGATCTTCTTTATTCTCTTTATCTCTTTTCTTTATTCTCCTTTGACTCAATCTATCTCTTTCAGTCACTTTAATCTACACACCCGTTATTAATGGTATATTATGTAGAACTCTCTCATACTACAGAGACAGAACCCTATATCTTTATATAACCAATGTCCATCAAATTGGTTACCATCAGTTATTATAAAATAATAACCAATTTCCATTAATTTGGTT
>Ga0209489_102552_pt1 | contig 36873 bp, 23 predicted proteins | sample SiratrowhiteBW_FD_187527 | JGI IMG/M metagenome (GOLD analysis project Ga0209489, IMG submission 187527) | Root nodule microbial communities of legume samples collected from California, USA - Siratro white BW (SPAdes) (version 2) | ecosystem: Host-associated > Plants > Roots > Nodule | place... | reverse complement strand
TATTTTTTAATATATATATATATATATATATATATATATATATATATATATATATCACGATTTCATGAATGTTATATTTAGTAAAATTATTATGGATTAGGGAGCTGCACAAGGAATGATGGACAAACTAGGAGATGATGGTCTTGTCATCGATGGCAGAAAACTTTTCTTTGAATATAGGTATTTTTCATTTTTAGGGTTTGCCAATTGTTTGTACTTTTAAGTTATATCTTTATGCTGTTAATTACAATAATCTAATCTGTGTTACCATTTTGAACTATATTTTGTTGCAGTAGTAAGCCAACTGGAGGTCCTGGTCCAGATGGAGCTATGAAATCAGGTCATAATTATAAGAGCATTACGGTTCCATCTGATTGGATGTGCACTGTATGTGGCTACATAAATTTTGCACGCCGGACATCCTGCTATCAGGTTCATAATCCTTTATTCATCATTTTTGTATCTTGTTACTATTTTTGAATTGTAGACTTTCTGCATGCTTAATGCTTTGGATAATTAATTTAGAGTAGCCACCCATTTTCAATTGTGGTACAAGTATGCGTACATATGTACAGACATTGAATTGGTTCAGTGCTATTTTCTTCTTACTGCAGTGTAATGAGCCCCGAACTGACGATGCTCCTGCAGCAGATATTTCATTATCAAATTCAGCAGCTACTGGAAAAAAAGGTTTGGAAGCTGGTAAGTGTTTGTACAATTCTTGTTCCGTAGATTGTTGTTCTATTAATGCTCTGTAACTAGTAAGTATATCTGCAATCAGGTCCAACTCATGTTTTGGTTGTCCGAGGATTGGATGAAAATGCTGATGAGGAAATGCTCCGCTACGAGTTTTCCAAACATGCTCCAATTAAGGTTTGATTACTAAATTCCCGAGCTAGTTAATCAATCCTGTGACTTTTATGCGTTAGAGGGCCAGGTTCGCTGTTGTTTATTTTGTCATTTATATGCTAAGGAGTGTTATTATCTATTACAGGATCTGCGTCTAGTGAGAGATAAGTTCACTCATGTCTCAAGGGGATTTGCATTTGTACACTTTTATTCGGTAGGTACCACTCATTTAATAATTGATCAATTCTTGTTGCATACTTTTGTACTGGTCTCTCTCTCGTTGTCTTCGTGGTGTTTAATATTGTCACACAACACAATGATTAATAAGAACTTAATGTGTGCATTCAGAATGTCGTTACTCAGTTAAATGGCCATTTTTTACATAATTTGATGACATCTTCTTCCTAAAAATCATCTAGTGTATTTTTAAAATGGTCTAGAGTAAGTGTATATCTTGTTTTGCTGGACTTTGTTGGTTTCGTTGATTGAAATGACTCATTTGTTTGAATGGTTCATTGAATTTTGTTGTCCAAGCAATTCTTTGAGTGTTATAGATAAAGGGTTCATTGGACTTATCCTCCAAAAGGCTTATCAGAACAAGTTCTGTTTATCTTATTTTTTTCAAAGTTTATCAATAAGTGCTTATTGAATAAGTTTGTGAATAGGCTTATAGCTCAAAGTTTATCAAAATAAGCTATGATGTAACAATACCTTGTTGAATAAGTGCTTAAGTAGTTGTTCACTCAAGTTTTTACAGTTATATTTGTTTGTATTTAGTAATAGCCACCTGTCTGTTTCATCTTGGAGTCCTTCGCGAATGATAGCATTCATTTTACGTTTTAGGCATTTGTTGTTTGCTAGATGAAAAGGAGAGGGAGGAAGCCTTACAAGAAAAATTAATTGTTAATGGGTGTTTTGGTAGATATTAATTTGACATAATATTTTTGTTTAGGTGGAAGATGCTACCAAAGCTCTTGAGGCAACAAATGGAACTATGCTTGAAAAGAATGGGCAGATTCTAAGAGTGGCATATGCAAAAAGTATCCTGGGTCCTGGGTCAGGAACATCAGGAACGTCCCAATCTAGCAGTCTTGCGGCTGCTGCTATTGAAGCTGCAACATTTGCGCAACAGGTGTTTTATTCTTCTATATGATGAATTTTATAGTGGTTTATACATGTTTGAAATATTCTGTATTGTTGAAGGTGAAAATTTTTGACAATTTCATATCATTTTGTGATGTTAGGCCATGTTAGTGCTTCTATTATGGATGAATTTTTTAGTTCAAACTTCCTTATTTTATAGTGAAGAGATATAAGTTATAATAATAATTAACAAAGAATCAGGTGAAAAATAATAGGGATTCTGCCTTAACAGAAAAAGGTATCGCATGGGTTGTGAAAAATATTTGGTTCCTAAATAATGTTAGGCCAGACTAAAATTTGGTTTTGTAAAATGTCTGAAGAGTTTGCATCACTAATTGGGAAACATGAAAAGTGAGTTCTAATTTTGTTAAGCTTTAATAATTTTTTTCTTTTCTAAGCTGGTTCCTAATTTTGGTGAACCGAGCAGCTCCTAGGTAATTAAATTCCCATGTGTTTTACTGTATGTCTATTGTCACTGATTCTCTTTGCCTGTGGAGGGGTATTTCTTGCAAAAGATATTTCTGATCTCCTTGAATATTCCACATTAATATTTTGTATTTCTAATTACAGTTTTTCATAATTATAGTTCTGATATGCTGTCAGGTTATCATAAATTTGATTTATTTATTTTTGCTTTTCCACAATCTTCAGTATGATTCAGTGGGATGGGCTCCAAAAGAATATAATCCAGATGACAAACTATCTACTGGTCAAGAGCAACCTGGCACAGAAGCTGGTGCTCCACAATCGGGCTTTGTCTGGGATGAAGCATCGGGTTATTACTATGATGCTGCTTCTGGTTTTTACTATGACGGAAATACTGGTATGAATCTTGGTTAAGTTAGTCAGAAAAGCCTATGATGAACCCAAAGTTTCTCAAAAGCATTTTTGTTTGCTTCATAAGTAATTCTCAAAACTTTTTCCATCATGGGCCCCTTTTTCTAATTAGCCAAAAGTAGGTTTGGTAGATTACCTAAAACGTGCATGTTGAAGTGAATTGTACAGCTACACTTACTGGTGCAGTGTGCCAGTCATTTTTAGGCTGTTTCTTTTCCTGTATTTACCTTTTCTCCTTTTCTTGTGTAATTGAGTTCTGTTGGACGGGATTAGGCTGCAAAATTTTGTCGTCTCCCATTTACCTAGTATGTTTCCATCTCTGTTACACACACACACTCACTATATGCTAGCATTGTGCTATGGAAAGTGTTGCTTATGGAGCTTGCAATTGTGGCTTAGCATATATTTTTTACCAGCATCAAGACTTGGAAACCCTAATGTACTCGTCAAAAGTTGTTGCATTCCCTTTTTTATTTTGATCTTCTACACTCTTGTCATATGTAGGTCTTTACTATGATGGTAATAATGGGATTTGGTATTCGTATGACAACCAAACTCAGCAGTACATACCTTGCACTGATCAAAATCAGAATAAAACACCTAATAATGAGTCTGAACTTCCTAAAACGTCTGATGGTTCTGCAAGTAAAAAGGTCATTTCTGCACCAGCTACTACTGTTCCATCAGTTGAGAAGCCAGCTTCATTGGCAGATGCTGTCCAGGCTGCAGCAGCAGCTGCTTTAGCTGCAGAGAAGAAAGAAAAAGAAAAATCAAAGGAAATAAAACTCGCATCAAAGAGCAGTATTCTGGCAAACAAGAAAAAAATGAACAATGTATTGACAATGTGGAAGCAGAGGAGCCATGAGGGACAGGCTACTAGGGTGGCTCTGGAAGACAATCAGCCTTCTGTTTCAGTTGATGATAGGTCATATTCTGCAGGGCATTCTGCTAAGAATAAGTCAAAAAATGAGAATATGGTAAGGGACTCTAATGCTTCAAATCCAGGAATCCACACAACTCTTGCCCAGGTTGCTGCTATTGATTCTCAGGCACAGCCACGGCCGGTTAGTAATAGTCTTGGAGGCACTGTGATGGGGGTCATAAGGGGCTCAGGAAGAGGGGTTACTAAATCGGATACTTATTCAGGTTCTACATCTGTTGCATCATCTATGCTTAGTTCATCTTCAGCAAATGTTGATCCACAGACAGTTGCTAGCCCCTTTAGAACAGATGTATCTGCCCTGGGTTCATATACGCCATCTGCGACAGTTGGAAGTGGCCGAAGAAGGTTTTCAGAAATGCCTCTTCCTGCTTCAGCTCACAAGGAACAACCTCAGTCAACTTACCGGGATCGTGCAGCTGAGAGGAGGAGTTTGTATGGCTCGTCATCTTCAGTTGGAAATGATTTGGCTGACCTTGACATTGGGGATTCAAGTAAGACTACTTAATTTATAATGGGTTTCGGTTTCATTACTTTTGTGTTGATGTACTTTTGATTGAAAAAACTGCTGAGCTGAAGAGAAAGTGTTTGCTTGCCAGTTGTTAGTTACTCATTTCAAAGCATTGCCTGGTATCTCTGATGAAAAAGCTCTGGGAGTAGAGGAAGCATTAGTTTTTCATTTGATGTGAAGAAAGGCATTGACGTGCTACTTATGTTTTGGGAAATTGTATTTACTATTTGGGGTGATAGTAGGTGTGAGCAATAATTATTATTTTTTTTATAATAGAGGGAATTGCAAAAACTTTCCTGGTTAGGAAATTAAAATTCTGTGCATGTAAATTCTCTTATAGTTATATGGTTTTAAAATATAGTAGAATTATGCATTTGATCTCTATTGGCCAAAACGTACTTCTAAAAAGTTTTGTTGTAGCAAGTTGTTGATCATTAGTATCAAATAGTAGGTAATATTTAGAAGTTTTAAATAAATAAATAGTAAGTTTGCAAGACAATAGGTAAACTGGTAGCTTACTATGTGGATTGACTTTTTGAGAAAATATTTGTTTCTACCATATGTATTCTTGAAGACCGAGATTTTGCATCAAGGAAGGGTGATCCAATGCCGTTCCCTCCTGGTGTTGGTGGTGGACGTGTAGTTGGAGATGTCAACGTTGATACTTTCGAGGTGATTACGGCAGGCAAAGCAATTGATGAAAACAATGTCGGTAATAGGATGCTTCGCAACATGGGCTGGCAGGAAGGATTGGTACCGTTTCGTTCCCTCTTCATTACATAGTTTTTTTTTTGTTATTCAGGTTGTTTGTTTATATTTGGAATAAGTCCAGTATTCAAATTCTCTCTTTTCAGGGACATATGCTAGTTACTTTAATCATTATACCTAGATAATATTTTCGTCTAGTTTAGATATCTTCTTTTCTTAGAATGTTTGGACCTCAAGAATTGGATGGGATACCCCTGGAATTTGGTTCTCTCAACATATCTGCTGAAGGATTCTAACATTTCTATATTATGGCTGTTTCCTGTATTATGGATTATTTGATGCACAGGGACTAGGAAAGGATGGAAGTGGAATGATAGAGCCTGTCCTGGCACAAGCCACGGAACATAGGGCAGGACTTGGGAGTCAACAGAAGAAGTTGGATCCTAGCCTTGAGGTGCAGGCAGGGGACAGTTACAAGATGCTTATTCATAAAAAGGCACTTGCCAGGTTTCGGGAGATGTCAGACAGTTAAGGTTTGAGCACATAGTGTAGGATTTAGCTTCGATAATATATTGTTACTTAGCTGTTTTTTTTTAAATATTCTTATTGTAAACACTAGTTTGCCAGCACGATTTCGAATTTTATTTTTGAAATTTAGTCTACATGTCAACTTCTGCCCAATTTGTAGCATGATATTTGCTTTGGTTGAAACTCTGACGAGTGTTTTGCAATGGTATTCCATTTTTCTTTGGCCTTTAGTTGAATACAAGTGATGCGGTATTGTGTGTGATGGCGACTGAATCTGTTTTTTTTTTTCTTATTTTTTATTATTAAGAAGCCTTTTATTGACAGAGCTATGGAAGATGTTTAAAAAATAATCATTAAAGGTTTTGTCTCAAAAGAAAATTCCCTTAAAATATACGCTTTGCAGAAGCCAAATCCCTTGAAATAAGCTCTCCTAAACATCCGCATCTTACAATGACTTAAGAGTTTGTTGATGCAGGCAACAGACTGAAATGTTTATGACTTTTTTAGACTCTGGTAGTAACCGTGCTGTTGTATTACACGAAGAAACATTAAAATAATGTTTGATGTTTGTTAATTTCGACATTGTCTGCGTTGGGGATTACGATGGATAGTGTTTGAGTGCATATCCAGGATTTTAAAAGGATGAAAATAATCAAACTATTATTTGGATCAATATATTAAATCATAGTGTACAGTGAAGAAAGTGGGTAATGAAGTCTTTGGACATTCTGCGATGAAGAGCTTAGGGAAAAGTTCTCGATGTCCATATACGAATATGTTTAGCTACTATTTTTCGTAAGCCATTTAGGTGTTGTGTTACTATTTTATTATGTGTGCCTATATTAGGATGTACATTCTCTCATTTTTATAAAATTAAACGATAACAAATATATACTTTAAAAGTTGTAATAAAATAAATATTATGAATCTTTAACTTAATATTCATTGAAGACTTGAAATGTTTAGCAACTATATTAGGTAAGACAGAGAGCAATTATAAGCTCGATGTCCATATTTTTTAGTAAATAACAACTTATAAATTATAACCAAACATGATATTGTCATCAGATAATCATCTTTAATGAATAGTTACTTTGTTTCGTTTGAGAAAATCATCTTTAATGAATAGTTTTAGACTTTGTTTCGTTTGAGAATTGGATTTGAACAAATGAATTTGAAATTAATGAATAATTTTAGACTTTGTTGGTTAGAGGAGTGAATTTGAAAAAATGAATTTGAAAGAATTTAAGTAGATTATGTATGAATGATAAGGTTGTTTGAATTAATGGATAGATAATAAGATTTGAAATGAATGATTGTGAAAGTTTTGGAATAATTTGATAGATGTTATAGATTTTTTTAATTAATATATTTATTAAATTACTAATCTGATTCTTGTAAAAAAAAGTATTTTGCAATTTCCGACTAATTTATAAGGACTATTTTATAATTTTTTATTTTATTCTTTCAAATCTCTTTACAAATCTTTTCACATGAACTAGTATCTCATTTTACAAATTCTGTTAAATTCATCATCTTAAATTAATACAATTAAATATGTTTTATCCATAACAATCCATCATTTTGAACACTTCATTTACATAATTTGGTTAAAAAAACAAAAAAGATATTTTAAATTTTAATGAGTTGTGCAATTGGATAAAAAGTATATATATCATATATGAAGCACACATCTGAAAAACATTAGTGGGATTTTTATGTTTTATTTTTAAAATTTATTAGGACTTAAATATTGCATCTTTAATTAACATTTAGTTTTCGCATTTAACAATATCCACAAGTAACAATATCTTTTTTACTTTATTTGTTAATGATCCCAGTATCTTTCTTGCTTCTGACGATCTCTGCTTGATCCCTGTCCCGGATGGAGGTCCTGATTGTACTTCGACACTCAAGTTAGTAACAGTCAAAGTGAAAATAGGATAAAAAAGGATATCTTTACCGTCCCTGTTCCATAGGGACCCCTTGTCTTTATAGTGTTTGCATGAGCCTCAAATAAATGGATTGGCCTATATGGGCTTGCCTGTTTAATAAGTGCCACGTGTCCTGGTGTAGGTTACATATTTAAACACTTGATGTGAATGGCTTTGACCGGACAATTCTCGATCGGCTTCCTGACCGCTTACTAGTCGGTCGGTCACCTCTATAGTACATAAGCCCCCCAGTCCTTGAGGAAGGGAAGCGGACGATAAGGATTCATAAGTGGACGCGTGGGAACACCCCTCCGGTCGGTCTTGGTCATGATTTTTTAAGCAAGTCCTTGGGGAATTTCGGGTTAAGATTTTGGCACCTCTCGATAAGAGTGCCCTGACATGACTACTCAAATGATGTGGGCCCTTGATTTTGACTTAATCGGACAATCGTTATTCTGTGACGGTTGGGCTTTCGGTTCTATAAATAGGGTATGCGGTGGTTCTCAGAATTACGTTTTCTGCACTCAGCTTACTCGGCCTTCCTTACAATTCTGCAAATTTCTCAGCTTTTTCTTACTAGGTAACGTGGCTTCTTTTTCGGTCGGTTCTTTCTCGTTGCAGAGCACTCAGGGTCTTCGAGTGGATCAGGTGGGTCTTATCGGCGGGGTGTTGCTGATCCTGAGATCAGCCTGATCGGAGGCTCTCCGGATGTTGACTCTTCCCCTGTCTCCCGTGTTCGGTCGGTTCCAGCTGGGGGTGAAGCGAGAGACGAGAGTAACCAGTCGAAGTCCGTTGGTCGGGAGGATTCGGAGGGGGGTTCCGAGCCGTCTCTCTTTGAAATAGATTGGTTGGATTCTGAAGTTGCCAAAGCAGTGTCGATATATAACTCTTCTTCTTCTGTCCAGTCTTTCTTAGATAGTGTAGATATTCTAGACGACTCCCTTCCTGATCATGCTTTTAGTGTTAGGAGATGTCTTCCTTCTGACCGGGTATTCCACGGTCAGGGGTCTTCGGATCTCGATTTCTTCTTTTTGTATTCTAAAGTGGTTAAGGATTCTCAGCTCTGTCTTCCCTTAGACGAGTTCAGTATCGGGGTGTTGAGGGCGTTGAATGTGGTGCCCACTCAACTCCATCCCAACAGCTGGGCCTATTTGCGGGGATTCCAAATGTTGTGTCTAGCGTTGGGTTTGACGGCTACCCTCGCTTCCTTTCTCCATCATTACTGCACCCGTCCGGGTAAGAAGGTCGATTGGTTGTCCCTTGTCAGTCAAAACAAAAACCGTCTACTCAATCCTCACTCATCCTCTTACAAATTTTTTTAAAGATACCTTTTTCAAAGTTGTGATAAATCCTGAAGGTCGTCGGTTTGTGTTTGACAGAGCTGTGTCAAAGTTTCCCCTGTATTGGATGAGAAAACCTACCAAATTCACACTGTGGCCTCGATCTGACTTTTCGGCTGATGATTTCATTGCCATAAGGAAGCTTGACCAACTGCCCTGCCAGATACCCACTCGGAGACTTATCGAGTGCTCTACTGTCGGTGACCCGGCCGGTGCCGTCGTCGGTAAGCGGTTATTTTGTACACTGAATCTTTATATTTCGGTGTCTAATTTTTACTGTATTTTGCAGACGTTATTCTGTCTATGGCTTCGCCTGGTGGTAACCCATTACTGAGGGGCTTGGTATCCCAGCGCCCAACAGCCGGTCGCCCTTCGGCCGACAAAGGGAAACAACCCCGGGTCGAATCGTCCAGGGCTGGTGCGGCCTTGAAGAACATTGAGCCTCTGATCGTGGTTGTTCCTTCCCCCCAACAGCGAAGTGTTCCTATCCAAGGTAGCCCTCGCCACAAGAAGAGGAAGGACAAGGAGCATCAGAAGGACAAATCCCGTTGTTCTCCCACCCGACTTCGTCCGCCCGCTAACTTCAGGGATCGTGCAATCGCTATGGATTTTCTCCGCTATGACCTGATGGTGTCCAACCGGGTCAGCGTAGATTTGGATAGCTACAAGTCCGAACCTTATTCTACCAAGACCTCCCCTTCGGACCCACACATTCCCACACATTGCTTTCCTGAAGCTGGCTACTCGTACCCTTTTCGTTGGCCGGATCATGGGTGACGAGTTGATGAGGAAAGGGAACGAGGGGGAGGAGAAGCTGAAGGCCGATTTGGAGAGCTCGGCTGCTTCTCTCCAGTCTGCATTGTCAGCCAACGTTAGTTTGGCTGGTCGCAATAAGGACCTTGAGGAGCAGCTCGAACAGGTGTGAGCAGAGGCTGCATTGCTCCGGGAAAGATACTCAGTCGCCACACAAAAAGAGAAGCAGGTGAATCAGAGGGCGGCCGAGCTTCGTGACGAGGTTAGGGTGTTGCAAGAGAAAGTATCTTCCCTAAAGGCTGGACGGGAAGAAGATGGCCGCCGAATTACTGGCTTGGAGGTTGAGTTGGGAAAGCTGCAAGACCATGTCATCGAGCAGCATGACATGGGTTTTGAATTAGCCGTGAATTAAGCAGCCTTCTTCTACGGAATTCCCACTTACTAGGGGAAATTTGATAACCGGAAGGCTTTCTATAAGGGGGAGTTACTTCCTCTTGCTAACATCCCGGAGGACGATGATATTGGAGCCGAGGGGGAAGCGGTTGGTGGCCAAATGGAGGATAGCTCGGCAGGGGAGGGGACGGGAGGTGGTGCGATGGAGGAAGAGAATACTCCATAAATTGTTAATGTAATGGATTAATTTTTTGTTTTTTGATCTGTAATATGGCCGTGTTAGGCCCCCCCTTTTTGTATGACGTAGCCTTGAACTGACCGGCTTTTTAATATAATCAAATGTTTGGCTTACATGTGTTCGACTTACTTTTGCATTTTACATCCATGGTGCTTGTATTTAATGATTAGTCGTCCGCTATTAATGTTTTCCATTTTGACGAGTGTCTTTAATTGACTATACGGTCGGTTCTGTGTGTATGTAGTAATTTGTGTTTTTAGTTTTGCGGTTTTGGTGGGGGTATGCAGTCGGTTCTGCGGTTTTTACTTGACTTTAGTCAAGTATTTAGTCGGTTACACGGTCGGTTCCATGAGCTGGTATGCAATCGGTTCTGCGGTTTTTACTTGACTTTGGTCAAGTATTTAGTTGGCTACACGGTTGGTTCCGAGAGCTGGTATGCAGTCGGTTCTGCTGTTTTTACTTGACTTTGGTCAAGTATTTAGTTATCTATTGTCACAACCGGGATCACGACGGGACGATTAAAATTTAATTTAAAAAAAAATATTTAAATTGATATTGGAGTCGCCACCATAGCTTATTAAGGAAAACCATGGAAAAACCAAAAATAATAAAATAGTCTGCAAACCAAAGTAAGGGTTCGGAAGTCGGTTATGTGTGGGGAAGGTATTAGCACCCCACAACGCTCGTCCTAAGACGGTACCATTAATCAAATGAATAAAAATAAGTGTGGTTTTAAAAATATCATTTTTTTTCAAATAACAATAAAAATGAGACTAAAGACAAAACAAACAAATATAAAAAAAACAAACAAGAAAACATGCTTATAAAAATTATAACAATAAATAATAATTAGGCAGATAAAAATATCAAACAAAAATAAAACAAACAAACATATATATTTTTATTTATTTGGACTCGACAAGGTTTAACCTTGGTCCTACGTATCTCTATACATGATAAAAAATTAGGGTACACGTAGTTCTATTTTAAAAATTTGTTGATGACGTTTGATATTTTTTAGCTTATGAATATTTTCTTTTATTTTTGACAATTTATTTTATATAATTTTTTAATTATTTTCTATTTTATTATTTTTTTCTTGATAATTGTTTATTTAAAGGAAATTCGGAACAAAACTGTTTTTTTTATATTTAAAAATGTTTATTAAAAAAAAACTATTTTTATTTTAATTTAAGAAAGGAATTGATTTTTATTATCTTAAAGAAATTGTTTTTATATTTTAAAAACATATCCTTTTTAATTTTTTATTTATTATTTTCGAAAAGAAATAACTATTTTTTATACTAAAAAATAAATTTTTCTTTTATTTTATTTTTAAATTGTCTTTATATTTTATTTTCGAAAAATGTGTTTCTATTACCTTATTTTTGTAAAAAAAAATGTTTTTTATATTTATTATCGAAAAGACATGTTTTTATATTTATCTCATTTTTATTATTTTTGAAGATGTTTTATCTTTATTATTTTAGGGCTGTTTTGAAACTTTTTTCCTTTTTTGTTTTGAAAATTTATATTTTTGATATATTTTCAAGAACTATTAATTTATTAAATTTTAGAAAGCATTTGGTTCGTTCCTTGAAAATTGGAAAATGTTTTATAATTTATTATTATTATTATTATTATTATTTTATTTTATTTTAAAATCAAATAGACAAGGGATGAACCTCACGATATCATAATAACCATCAAACAGAGCAACTACATGTATGTGATAAGTATATAACACAGAGTAAATAGAATGTACCAGTTGAAGATTCTCCAAAAAGCACGTTCCCTTCTTCTCTGAACTCTCACCTTCAAACGATCTACTCACTAATATTCAGGACCCTTTCTAGTATTTCTCGTATTTTTTCCCCATGTGTATCCACTTGCTCACTATGTATATTTATACTAATTCTAGTCAGCCCACTCTTAATTCAAATTTTAAATCCCTTAATTCCTAATTATTTCCACTTCTTAATTATAATTTGTGAACTGTCAATTCATTATTCTCTTTTAATTCATATTCAAATCTATTAATTCCTAATTATCCCCACTTATGACACCAACTGACTGTTAAATCCCAAGGACGAAACAGACACTAAAAAATGGGCAGAATTGTACCATTATTGCTGTTATGGCATCATAACCTCCCATACATATAATCAAATTTGAAAATAAATGAATATGGGGAATAAATGAGGAATATTTGAGGTAATGTGACTGACACATTTTATTATTATTATTATTATTATTATTATTTTTTAACAAATTTTTAATAGACTGATTTTCTTTACTTTTTTTCCTTTTTTACGAATTTTATTTTAACTTTATTCATAAAATAAAATAGAATCAAAACTTCTTTTTTATTTAAATAATAACACACATTTTTATTTTTATTTTATATTGTTTTATATTTTAAAATAATTTTATTTGTCCGGACGAAATTAGGTGTTGACAGTTTGTTGTTGTTTTTCTTAGTCTTTAGTATGTTTGTTTATTTCACTGCACTTAGTACAAATGTTAAATTTATAGGATTTAGCAATAGAGATGTACAACAGTGTAGACACTGTGTAGATATTATGTTTAACTCAGGTTAGAATATATTAATATTGTTAATCACACTATCAACTGTATGACCTAAATAAATTTCTTTGTGACTTTTGTATGCTTATAGGAGCATGAAGTTATACTGCAGAAGGATTGTAACAAAACTAGCACAACTTATAATTATAGTAACGTCTTTGTCCAAATAGTGTTCCAGATGAGAGTGACAGGTCGAGAAACAAGACTATCTTCTTAGTACAAGGAGAAAACCACATAAGGGGGTAGAGGAATGGTTTGACTTTAGAATTTGATCATATTATTCTCTGTTGTGCTTGTTAGAAATATCAAATTTGTTTGATTATGTTGGTGTTATTTATAGGGTTGGGTTAATTAGTATGTGTTTACATAATGGAAGGTCTTGACACTAAGAGGTATAAGATGGGTCAAATTAGTTTGTCTTGATTATTTTTGTATCATTTATTTTTTATTAATTATCTCCACTATGTGAAGTGTTTGTAAAGGATTAGAGTACTCATCTTGTAAGACTTGTTAATTTATATTTTTTTAGATAAAAAAATGGATATAGACTCACCCTCACTATGTGTTGTGAAATCATAATTATGAACTATAACTTGTGTAAAGGATTTAATGATTTTTTATACCTACAACGCAAACTTTAAATTTGTTACACTTTGTCACAAAATAAATCTTTATCCTACTTTATCAATTAGAACCCGAATCCTTAAATCTTGGTCAGTTAATTTATAACCACTTTATTTCATCACATTTTACACATTATATTTCATAATAACTATCAATACATAAGTCAAATTTGGATATTCAAGAAGCTTCTAAATCATAATAAGCCTAATTTTAATCAAAGAAATCATAATCAATCATAAAATAGTATATGTTCTTGCAAGAGACCAGTTAGTTTCAACAACAACAAAGTCTTCTGCAGTTAGTTGCTTCTCGGTCGCTCTCTCCGTTTGTTGTTTGTTGCTGCTCCAATCGCTCCAAAGTCCACCGTGCCGGAAGGGAGTTCTACAGGCACTACGACGCTGAAGTCAATATAGGGTTAGAGTGTGCAAGTTATTTAAGTCAGAGTTTAGAAGTACCTTATTTGTTATTTGTGTGATTGAGTTCATATTTATAGGTGTTGTAATAGGCCTAGAGTATTCAAGTTCATTGGGCGGCCTGGCTCAGAGTAAAGCCCAGTTTGTTATGATTTGCTATGTTTATGTTATTATTCACAGTACTTACCTTCCGCTTATCTCGCAAATGGGACTGTCACATGTCGTGTGGTTGGTTTGTCCTGCTTGTCCAAGTGAAGTAGCATCGTTCGTAGCTGATCGAGATGGTCATCTGGCAACTTCAAAGTATACAAGATAATGTAAACAGTATGCAAATATATTTGGTTTATGTGTATGGTTGACCGTATAGTACAATATCTTTTTCTTAATCAATTTATGTGGAACACTCAGTTATTATTCTTAAAGAAATATAGCATTATCTTGGTGAGTCTTTGAAATTGTTTGTGTAAGCATAACTTTTATAACTAGTGACATTTTTCATTCTCTTTATTACCTTGAATGAGGACGGAGAATTCCAAGATTCAAAGGATTGATTTAGGAGTCTCTTTTAAGACTTATTACACATTGCTTTTTTAAAAGGATTTCTAAGTGTCATAAACTCAATAAATGTGAAATGAAAAAATGTTAACCCCTCTTTGTATGCTAATTAATGGTCTAGGATTGAAACCAAATCTAATTCCCTCCTAACTTTTTTCTAACAACCAAATTTTACTTTATTTTTATAAAAACTATTTATATCATCTAAATTCAATTAAATAATATAATTATTAAAAATAATACATTATATCACACTTCACTATTTGCTTACTACCGTATGGTGGATTCTCATAATGATTAAAACAACAACAACAAGAAGTTTTAGATGTACAACTATTTTAGAAGTTTTATTATCAATTTTTTTATTAGGATCTTAAGAAAAACTATTTTTTATGTTTGAGTTTTTAAATGGAGAAATATTGTGTTTTGAATTCTTTTACTTTTTTATTTTTCGTATTTTATCATTTATTTAAAAGAAACATGTAAAAAAGCGTCATATCAGCTTTTTCTAAAAGTATTGAAATAGATGGCCAGCTTCTCCAACATTCATCGTTGAAGATAATTCTTTTATCAAGATTAGTAGATAACTTGCTTTGTTGTCCACTCATTAAAATCAAATGATTTCTTTGTTATAAACAAACAAAACATGTTTAGCCAATTCAATACCTTTAAGTTTTATAGTACTAATTAATACGAACTTTTTATAATACTTTTATTAATTTCTTTATTTTCCAGGAACCCAACCATAATTTACTCATTAATATACTTTAAATTCCATTAATAACGTGCCACAAAAATTATAAATATATCTTCGTTACCTGGATTATACAAATTTGTCTATAAATTCCATTAATACCATCATGGTTTTATTTATTGATTGACTGAGTCAAAATGTGACTCGTATCTTAATTCTATTATGCTAATCAGGTCACATCAGGATTACGGGCATAAATCTGATATTACCAAAAAGTTGTTAACGATTAAAATAAATTTATTAAAAAAATAATTTTTTTCACAACATATGTACTTAAAATAGTTTGATTTAATTGTATAATTATTTATTATTATTTTAGGAATTTTATTATCATATCTTATAATTTCTTTTTGCTTTTATTGATATGTTAAATCTTTAACAGTTCGAATATATAACGTGATATTCAACTTTCTCTTTCGTAGAGATAGTATTAAAAAGTAATAAAGATTAAAATTGTAAATTACATTGAGTATATAAATTAGAATCTTGAATATTTATTTTATTTTTTTAAAATATTATTGTTTTGCTATTTTTTTTCTGAATTCTTTCTTATTTTTTTTAAATTTTTTAAAGCTTCTTAACCTTTTTAATAAAATAATATCATTAAAATAATGATTAACTGAAAATCATATGAGACAAATTATAATTTAATCACAATAAGCTTTTATATTCTCTTATATCTTAATTTTTTTTATATTGGATGTGAGTTTTATTACATATGAGATTAGTCGTGTAGATGAATCTATATTGTATGTTTGATTAATGATTTAGGTATTATGTTATTAAGTTAAGATACTTCTCTATGTTTCTTAAATTCTTGGAACACTTTGTTGAAAAACATAAAAAATTAAATTAAAATAAGAGAAATTATGAGAAACTATTTCAATTATATTATGATTCATGAAGTATTTTAAAGTAATATATTTGAATTGAAGTGAGTTATAATTATGTTATCATTAAGTGTTTTGAAAGTGTTGAGATTTTATCTTCACATGTTTGGACTTAGTTATTGAGTTCTAATTGATTTATAATATCATTTTGATGGAATTAATAGAATTAAATTCATAGTTAGATGTTTATAAATAGATTTATTGTGATTCTCCTTTTAAATATTGAAAGAGAGTTAATTGTGTATAAGTATAAGTTTCATTATTTTCTTGAACTTCATATTAGTGGTGGGAAAATCGATGAGAGAGAAATATCGGGAACATTAAACATAATGAGAGAAGAGCCAAACCTACATAAGGATTGACTAACAATATCTCTCTCATGTGAGAGTTACTCTTCCACATCAGTACACTCTTACTTGAGTGGAAGCATTTTCAAACAGAAGTACCTCACTTGTACTTGTCTATCATAAAGACTTTCGATGTCGATTACTATCACAAATTCTCAAATCTAATACCATTTGTTGAGAAAATTGAGAGGGAAACACCTAGGAGATCAAACAAGAATGAGACATGAGTCAAACCCACACAAGGATTGACGCCACCTTAAACTCAAAACCTTAAAACATTGAGTTTATGAGTTTTCTTTTTTATATATTATTTAACTTTCTCATTTCTATTCAATGTGACACTTAAACTCATACTTGAATACCTAACAATTAGATAATTGTGTTGAGATTATTAAGATGTGCATTGTTTGGGGATTCAATCCATCTAAGGAGGTATCCTGACTCCACTGGTACATTGGATTCATATAGGTGAAGATTACCCGTTAATGAAGAGTCGAAGGAGGTTCATATGGCCATGCCCGAGGTTTAAAATATGAGCTTATCAGAATAGGACATATGGATTAACCCTGTGTATATGGGAATTGTAACTGAGGTTTGAAATAGGAATTGATCAGGACAGACTGTGTCCGAGGTTTGGAATATGAGCCCGATCAGAACAAATGAATGATATATATGACAGGTGCAAACCTCTGAGTCTAACTCAATACATGAGTCTTCCAGAAGTAGAGACTCTAGTGTCTTTGTATGTGAGTCAGTATATGTATGATATGAGATGAATTAAGAAATATTTTGATTTGTTGTAGTTTGGTTGAGATAAAAATTTAATTTATGAAATATATATTTTTAAACTCTCTAGCTTACCCTTTCTTTTGTTTGGTGTTTGTTTTATTTTTAAATCTGCGATAATCGTGTATTACACGTGAGCAGAGTACAAGTGATGTGAGTCCCCAGTAAATTAATAAAAAAACTTTATTTTATTTTATTTGTAATGTTATGAAGATATTTTTATTAAATCTTATGTAGAGAAGTATATTTTGAAATATATTATGAATGTATGAATTTTTATATTCAAATTTATTATATATAATTTTTATTTAATAAAGTTCCTGAAAAATATAGAATGTTACATTTTGTTTTATATAACATGTTTAACTCAAGTTTTACAAGTTAAAATCATTATAATTTATACATATATATAATTTGAACATTAATATTGGGATGTATATAGTAATACCTTTGAATTGAGTGCATGATATGTTAAACTGAATTTGGTTAAGTTAAATACCCAGAGATAATAATGTGACTTTGGTTGAAGTACTAAATACATGAACTTATGATAACCAAAAATATCTTTAATTCACTATAATTGTTTAAATAATATCAAGTAGTTAGAAACCGAGTAAAATTTCTTACAGATAGGAACACATATATAGGTGTGAGAGGATATTGGTGTAATAAACTTACTTTGATTTATGATTTCATGATTAGCTTATAAATCAAATTCTTAGATTAAGTTGGGTGTTTAATATAAAATTTTCAAATGTTTATTATTTTTCTATTTAGTATCAATTATGAGTTTATATATGCTTGTAGATCTAAAATTTTGGAAATTAAATAAGATTTATTGAATTGTTGATACAATTTGAATTATCATTAGTCGTATACAAAAATTGTATACTAATTTTATTATCAATACTTTACTGTTTTTCTTATATTGTTGTCACGTACAGTCCCTTCTTGCGCCAAGACATTGAGAAGAACACCAAATGGAGATATGGACCTCCAAGACTATAGTGAAGCAATGGGAGATGGAAATGTTCCACAAGCTCGATTTCGGGGAGAACCGATGAGTGGATCCAGAGAAATACAGTTTCAGCCTAAACGGTAGTGTTTTATCTTCAGAATCACACAGTTCTTGCGTTTGTTTGATGGTTTGAATTTGTTTGGACAGGAAGGAAGAGCATGAATTTGGAAGAGAAAAGGAAGCTTGGTGGAGGGTATATTTCTCTTTAAATATTCTTTAAAGAACATGAATTTATTTATATCCGAAAATAAAATAAAAAATACACCATTTTAAAAATTTAAAAAAAAAATTATATTAATTTAAGAAATTTACCTCCTTAATAAAAGGAAGTTTGAAACTTTAAATATGTTCTAATAAACTAGTTACTTATACTCTAAAAGAATAAAACAATTATTTTAAATTTAAATACTTTTATTATACAAATGAATTTCTTTTATAATGATTACATTTTATTGAAATTTAATACATATATTATGTTTTACAAATACATAATTAATATATTTTATTGAACATTACATTTACTATCTATTTATATAATCAGAGATAATATTACCTTTTATCTATAAAATTCAACATATGAGGAGTTACAAGAATTTCTCCATAAACTTTAGTCTTCATAACTAATCATACTCTAACCAATAATATTGTTATAATATATATTAAATAATTAATTATACAAAAATAAGATTAAAAAATCATATCACCTCACTATAAAATATCAATTTTAATGATAACTCCTACTGAGATATTATAAAAAAAAGTGTTATGTATTTCCGTATTTTATTTTATTTTATTCAATTATATTTTAAATAAAGTGGTTACACTTTTATAATAATGCATTTATTAATTTTATACTAAATAATAGTGTATATATATATATATATATATTAATAATTTATTTATTATTTCCTTATAATTAATATATGTAATAAATATAACATTTTGACTATCTATCATTTAAAAAATAGTATTCAAAGACTATTTTAAAAAATATACAATAGTCAAAAATATTATGTTTATTACATATATAATAAGAAAATAATAAATAAATTATTAATTTATATATATATATATATATATATATATATATATATTATATTTCAATGTGAAACCCTAAACACTAATTATATTTAACATAGGTTTTAGGTTTTATAGCATATTAATATGCATATATTATATTGATATTCTTCTTTATTAAAATATATTTAATTAAATAAATATCTTTAAAAGTAAGAAAATACCACAACATTTTTTCTATAAATTCATCTTTAGCTTTGTTAAAATATCACAAGAGATATATGATCTTTTATACAAATTTTTTATCGTTAGAAAGAATTGAGAGAAGAGTTATGGGAAAATTTGAGATAAAAACAATTGGAGTTATAATCATGATCATGATTATGTTGAGTTTTACACAAGCTGAATTAGACGGCATTGGTAGATTTTTATGCAAAGCGAAGTGTGAATTCGAATGTTCAGAAAAAGCAATTCCTCCACCAAATTGTGTTCCAGATTGTGAATCACACTGTGAGAAATTATCCTCTAATCCTGGTTATAATTGTATTAACGGTTGTCGGTTAATGAAGTCTATTGCCATTAACATCGGTATGTATTATCTCAAAATATTTTCTTATTTTGAACCTTTTTTTAATTTTATATTTGAATTTATTAATTATTTTTTTTTTCATGATTCGATTATTAACTTTCTTTTTTTATGATTTTGACTATTGACTTTAATTGCCTGTCAGGTGCTCATGATCTTTTGAATGCGGTAAAGAATACTTGCATCCAAGAGTGCGGAAAAAAAATATAATTTGTAGCAAGATGTTAGGAGTGAAAATTTATTAGAAGAAATAATATTTGATATTTATTTAAAAAAAAAATTTCCAAACTACTGTGCTTCATGCTTTTTTATCTTTCTTTTTATTGTTGCGATTTGGATATTAATAAAATGCAATAACTATTTAAAAAAACATTATCAAAAATTATATCAAGGACAAAAACTAGAAAACATTCTTAAGAAAAAGTGATATATATATATATATATATATATATATATATATATTATAATTAGGATATTATAATGTAATTCATGAATATGAATATACATGGATGTATAAAATTAGGATAAGTTTAAAGGTATTTAATTTATACTTTTTAAATACATAAAAAATAAATTTGAATGAATGAATAATATTTTTTTTTTATTTTTCATATAGTTGGATGAGGTCTTATAGTTAAGGATTATTCTTAAAAGGAATAACAAATGTTTTAAATAGGATGTTTTATTAAAACAAACATGGTAGAGATGTAGTGATCAATTTCAATTAATTTATAGATTATGGTTTATTTAAGTTTAAGAATTAGTTAGGGCAAAAAAATTGGTTGAATCAAACTCATGGCAATGGTTAAACATAACATGTCGACTCCCATGTTATTATACGTTTACAATGTTACAATTTTTTTATTGTTCAATTCAAAATCTCAATCATATATCAATGTGGGAATTATCTTTACTTTTATCATTATATATATATATATATATATATATATATATATATATATATATATATATATATATAAAATGTATATTCCCACATAATAATTATATATTTATACATTAATATAAATAATATTTTTTTAATAGCTTCAAATTTGTTATTAATATAAGCAATTTTAAAACAATAATAACGTGTAAATTTTTTCATATAAAATTGTTAATTATATAAATAAAATAAACTAATATAAAATTAGTAATTATACAAATAAAATAAACTAGTAAAAAATATATTTTACTAGTAGTAATATAAATAATATCAATAATAATATTAACAATAATATAAATAATATCAATAATAATATTAATATAAAGCAATTTTAAAACAATAATAATATTAACAATAATATCAATAATAATATTAATAATATTGATAAAAACAATATTAATAAGATTCATAATAACAATAATAAATTAATAAAATTTAAAATAATAATATTATTAATAATATTAATAGGGTAATAAAAATAATATAAATAATAATAATATTATAAATAAGAATATTAATGTTAACAATAATATTAACATTAATAGTAATAACAATATTGATAATATTATTAATAACTATTATTATAATAATAATAATAATAATAATAATAATAGTAATTCTTAATAACAATATCACAAATATTTTTAATATAACTCAAACTAATTTAAAAAGTTATTAATAATATTAGAACTATTTTTTATATAAATATAAATAATGTTAATAATAATATCAGTAATATTAAAAATATTATTAATGTAAATATAAATAATATGAATAAAAGTATTAATAACATTCCATATATTTAAAAGCATATAATAATAATTGAAAACGTTTTAGGCTGAGTTCAAGAGGGGGTGAATTGAACTTTGAAAGATTTTTCTCAATTTAGACCTTTGAAAATGATTCTCGCAATTTGAAAAACTTTAATGAATCTTGGTGCTAGAGATATAAGGTGCAATAAAAAAATAAATTGATTCAAGGCGGATGAATCAATTTGTTGTACACGCAGATAGAAATTTTCAAACAGGTCATACAACAGATTCACAACTACACACCAAATTCGCAACAGTACCTTAAGTAGATCAAATTCACACAGTTCCAATAGCAATATTACACTCAGAACAGAATCACACACAAATTCCAAATTTGAATGAGAGCAAAGAGGAACAGAATTACAAAATACAAATTTGAAACACCTAACACAACATTGCACTTTCAGTTAATATTAACAAATCTGATAAAGTTTCCTAACACCAGTAATTAATACAGATTTGAAAATTATTCAGAATGCAGATTCAATTATTCAATTATACCAAGAACACAGAACAAGAAAACAAATTCTGCAGTATTACAACAATTCAGCCAAAGTTCTAATTCTTTGTAAAATCGCAGATTTAGAATCTTGTATGTATTATAGATTTAGAAAAGAACCTATGTGATAAGCAAGATTTCTTTGACAGCTACAGCAGATTTATCATAACCAATACAGAATTCAAGTTACAATGCACAAATCAATATTCAGCAGAGAACTTAAACCAGTTTTATCAAGATTATCAGAAATTAATTCAATCTTTCAATTTAATTCAATATGCAGTGCAAGAATAAATCAAGATTATGAGAAAAGGGTTTAAGAAGAAGAGACACAATCAATTTTATACTGGTTCACCACAAGGGCTACTTCCAGTCTTCTCTGCACCACTTGCAAAGAAAATTCCACTAACTCAATTAATTGTTCACATACAATTAATCAACCAATTCCTACTCTCCGTAGAAGTCAAGAACCCTGCTAAATTGATCAACTGCTCCCCGCAGCTCCCAATCAATTTCAACAGAAACACCAGGCTAACTCAATTCCTACTCCCTGTAGAAATCAAGAACCCTGCTAAATTGATCAACTGCTTCCCGCAACTCCCAATTAATTTCAGCAGAAATACCAGGCTAACTCCTATAGCCCAAACCAATACAATTGTTCAATGATTATCACAAAATTACAATGAACACAACACAAATCTTGATTCAAATAGGATCAAGAAAGGTTGAGAAAACTCCTTGATTGGCGCAAAAAGAAAGGCCTGTATACAGTGTTGAAGAAACCCAGTAGCACACCTTAGTCAAGATTGATTCTTCAAATAAAAACCCTCTTCCGAAAATGATTATTATGAAACAGCAATTCTCTCACAGTAGTTCTCACAAAATGAAGTTCAAAAGATTGTGTTTTGTAAAAAATGTATCTCTTTCTGTTCTTTCTCTTCTCTGTTCTCTTTTTCTTGTTTTTCACACTTGAAAGCCCACTGTATTATAGAAGAAGAACTCAAACCATATTTTAGAAAACAGTTAATTCAGTTATGCTCAAACACGAATAAATTGATTCGGCTTAACCTAAAATCAGCTTATAATAGTTCAATACTTTATTTTCCAAAACTGTTTTTAACCAATGTTAAACCTTTTATGGTTTGATTTAAATAATTTAGACCATGTGCTAATGAATTTCTCCTTAGATGTCCATAGGTTCTCTTTCACAACCAATCACACTCACTCACACTAAGACAAAGCCTAGAACACACTTCCATTTGCTTGCTTTGGCTTGCTAGGCATGTCTTGCATGGCTTCATCAAATTCTTTAGTATTGTGAGAATACTAACAATAATGTTAACATAAATAATAATAATAATAATAATAATGTTATCAATAACATTAATAATATTTTGTGTATAAATATTATTAATATTAAAAAATTTAAATATATTAAAAACAACATTAATAATTTGAAAAAAAATATAATATTGATAATAATAATTATTATAACTTTAATGATATTATAACTAACAATATTAGAAACAATAATAAAAACAATAATATTAGAAATAATATTATTAATATTAATATTAATAATAATAATAATGATAAATATAATATTAATGATAATATTATTAATAATACCAATGATAATAATAATAATAATATTAATAAATATGTTAAAAATACCAATAATATTAATAATATCAATAAAAATATTAATATTGTATTTACCTTTACTAATGTTATTATTAATAAATCAATATGAACATCATTAATAAGATATAGTAGTAGTTTTATCCATAAATATAAGTTCCTAAGTATTGTCCACGGACATAGGTCCGTAGGTATTATCTATGTAAATAGTTTGTGGGTAATACTTACGTACCAATATCCGTGGGGTAATACCTATGAACCTGTGTCTATGGGTAATACCTACGAACCTATGTCTATGGATAATATTTGCGGACTTAAATTCGTGAGTAACATATATATAGATATAGATTCGTAGGTAATAATTCGTGAATAATGATACATTTACCTATAGATACAGATCCGTGAGTAATAATCCGTAAGTAAATTAAGTTTTTCTTGTAGTGAATAAAAAAGATATCATATTAATTTTTTTTAAATTTTGAAATATATACCTACAAATTTATAAACATCATTTTTAGATTATGTTGGATACTTATAAAATTGTAATCTATTATCCAAATCAAATCGTCATTATTCATTTTACCAACTTTATGTATCTAATATTACCGGCTCACATTACTTAACCTGACCTAATTGTACATTTAAATCGTCATTATTTTTTTATGTTTAATTGGGTGACTTTTTTATTTATTCGTATCTACCTCAAAATGTCCTCATTCTTCTTTTTAACTAACTTTTTCCACAAGATCATTTTTTTCATTAAAATTACATGGTAAGTACACATTGGTTATGGTTATTACCCATTTTCGTATCCCTATTCTCCTTTAATAATTATAAAACCCTTTCCTATCACACACTACAACAATTGAAACATGGTTGTGTCCTACAAATTTAGAATGCTCCCTGCCCGTTCTTCTCTGTAGAACTTTGATCCACTTAGTTGTTTTCCCCAAACATTATAACATTGATATGGTCTGATTATACCTATTTAATTCTCTTGAATGCAATTCATATGATCATATATCTTCATTTGCCACAATCTCCCTAAGATAAGACCATTTTTTGATCTTCTACATGAATATCTTCATTTTTATTTTTTATTTTTTTGAACAGCGAAGAATAAATTAATGGGAACACTTATGGGGTGCTCCAACCCTATTACAAGGAAAAATAAACAAAACCGAATCTAAAGAAATCTACAACACTGTAGCCAAAACAACACTTAAACTTACAACTGGGCACAAGCAGGAAAACCAACCCAAACTATAAAACCCAACAAAGTATGACCTTACCCAGTGGTAATACCTTTAGCACTAAACTCCCCATGTTCAACAATAAAGACATGTGAACACACCCAGACCCAATCCACTATGATCCCATCAAACAAAAAGACTTTAGCACAGACCCGAACAAATTGTAAGATGGTTTTCTCAAATCTGGATTGTCTTTCGTAGTCTAAGACACAAAAACCTTGAGAACTTGTTACTACCCTAGTGGTCTAACCGCAATCAGCACCAGCTCTATGCCAACAATATGTTTCCCTGCAAAAAACACAACAAACGCAAAACAGAAACCAACACCTAGCTTGCCCTCTAACCTCACTCTCTGAATAGGCTCCCTATAAAGCAGCAGATAACAGTACCCCTGGACCCTTCTCCTATACACAAGTGGTCATCTAAGTATTTTCTAGGCATTGCATAGGATATAAACACCAGTCCGAAAAAGAACAATTTATTGTCTTAGATCTAAATTTAGCCCAAGCCCAAGCTTTAAGCTAAGCCCTAACAAAAATTTCAGAATCATCAACAACCCCCCCATTAAACACTACGTTATTCCTATGTCTCCAAATCTCCCACACTATTGCTAGCCACATCCCTTTCCACACGGTGTTAACTTTCTTATTGAACCAAATCAAATAAAAATTCATTAAGTGACTACCAACTTTATTATGCCTAACTGAGTGTATACCTATCCATCTATCACAATTATCCCACACCTTTTGTGCAACTATATACTCAAAGAAGACGTGTTGTACTGTTTCGTCTTCATTATTACAAAGCGGACATAACATACTTAACATCATCACCTGTCTCCTCACCAAGTTGACTCTAGTAGGAAGCTTACCAAGTAACACCCTCCACGCACAAACTTGTGCAGGACCAACCGCTTTAGTGTTCCAGATTTGCTTAAACCAAGGTCTACCTAAAGAATGATCATGACTCCTTAAAGAATTATAGCCCGACCGAACTGTATAACAATTCAGGTCACCATCTTCCCATAACCATTCGTCATCCATATCTTTCCTCCAGTGGGCATTAAATATCAACAAAGATAATTGTACCTCTAACTCCTTCTCCCACACAAACAACTCTCTCCTCCAGCAAAGATTCCACTTTATTACTTCCTCATTACCGTTATTCACCCATTCGGCCACCTCACATACAAAACTGTCCGCGTTAAGGGATAATAGCTTTAATCTAGGGAATTTTTGAATAAGCGGTAATTCCCCTATCCATTTATCCTCCCACAACCTTATACGTTTCCCATTGCCCAATTTCCACCTAATCCTATTGTCAAACCAATTTGTTTCATTTCCATCATGACAAACTTTAGACAAGTCACGCCACCAGAAAGAACTCTTTTTATCTTCCATAGTCACCCTCATGTCCTTCCAAGATCCATATCTCGATTCTAATATGTCTCTCCACGCTCCACCATCATCCACTCCAATTCTCCATTTCCACTTAGCTAGAAGGGCAACATTGAATCTACCAATCTCTCTAATGCCCAAACCCCCATCTCAATTGGGGAACACACCTTGTCCTATGCCACCCATGCAATCTTTCGCTCCTCATACCCCCAACCCCAAAGAAACTTAGTTTGGATCTTCTTAATTAAACTGCAAACCTTACTCGGGGCTTTAAAGAAAGATAAATAAAATAACGGTAAAGCATTAATGACAGATTTAATGAGACAAATCCTGCCAGCCATAGAGAGAATCTTCCCTTTCCAATTTGATAACCTGGCCTTAATCTTATCAATTATGGGCTTCCAAAATGCCACCCTCCTAGGTTTTCCTCCTATGGTCATTCCTAAGTACTTAAAAGGTACATCCATTCGTCTACTATTTAAGCACTTAGTAAAAATCGTAGAATCCTCAACACTTAACCCTATATTGCCAACATGACTCTTATAGAAATTAACTTTCAAACCAGAAACAACCTCAAAACTTCGGAGTATAGCTTTAATTGCCAAGACACACTGGATTTGAGGTTGACAAAAAAATAACGTGTCATCCGCAAACTGCAACAAATTAACTTCCACACTCTTATTTCCCACCTTAACCCCTTCTAGGATTCCAATCCTAGAAGCTTCCCTAACCAAACCTGCCAAACCTTCAGCAACTATGATGAACAAAAAGGGCGTTAATAGATCACCTTGTCTAAGTCCCCTTCTAGGTTTGAACTCCTTAGTCGGGCTACCATTGACTAAAACTGAAACAGTAGCGAAACTAAGACAAGCTTTGATCCAATTAATCCATTTGGGACGAAATATCTTCATAAAACTCAATATAATCATATCAAATGGTTCTCATAAATTTTTATCAGCTTAAAACGGTTAAATCTTACTATTCTGACTTGTCATATTATGTTGTATCTACATTATCAATATTAACTTCTTTTTTAATCTTTCCTGCACTGAAGTTAAATAATTATGTAATGTACAAATTTTAACATAAAATTGTATATTTCAACACATTAATGAAAATAAAAGATTAGTTGGTTTTAAATTCTTTCCACGTAATAACATAATAGTCTTTGCAGAACTAAGAATAATGATACATGTACATTTCGATTTTTGATATACACAAATTAAACATTTTTTTATTTATCTCTTCTTATCTCATCTTCTTAACAGAAGTTCGTTTTATTAAGTCTTAATTTTTTTTTAAAACTCTATGTGTTATATCGCTTTTAAATACATTTTTATAATTTTTATTTCAATATAATAATTTTATAAGACTCAATTTTTATTAATATTCTATTTAATTATTCTCGGTAAAAGTATACTTTTTTTTAAATAAAAAGTTTAGTTTTTATTTTTATGGATCGTACTTTTCTATAATCTCACTACTCTGACTTGTCATATTATCTATCCTATAAACTTATCATTATTATTCTTTTAGGTGTATTGTTTAGGAATATTTTGAGTGTCTCTAAGTCATTTTCCATTACCGATTAAAAAATATCAAAGTCATTTTCCATCAATTTCCATAAAAAAAGAGATATGGGGAAAACAAACACTACAGAGTTCCGAAGATGGCAGCATCAAGTGTTGGAGAAGACAAATACCGTCCCTTCTTGCGCCAAGACATTGAGAAGAACACCAAATGGAGATATGGACCTCCAACTTATGAAGTTGTCAACAAACTATTCGAAGAAGGCCGAACAAAGGTAATAATTAGGGTTTTATTTTTTTTTCCTGTTTCTGTGAGTTTAATGTTAATTAAGTTGTATATACATAGCTTAATAAAGAGTTTGATTATGATTTTGATGACAGGTATGGGCTCCGGGTTCACTGGAAGAGCAGGTGCAGGCTATAGTGAAGCAATGGGAGATGGAAATGTTTCACAAGCTCGATTTCGGGGAGAACCGATCGGTGGATCCAGAGAAATACAGTTTCAGCCTAAACGGTAGCGTTTTATCTTCAGAATCACACAGTTCTTGTTTTTGCTTGATGGTTTGAATTTGTTTGGATTTGGACAGGAAGGAAGAGCATGAATTTGGAAGAGAAAAGGAAGCTTGGTGGAGGGTATATTCCTCTTCTGCAAACCTCTCTGCCAGAGAAACTAAGGCCCTATAATCCATATGCAGAAACAGCAGATTCATCTCACAAGGCCTTCACCACAGCATTTCCACGGGGTTTTGCTCTGGAGATTCTGCACGTGTATTCAGGACCCCCAGAGATCGTGTACAAGTTCAGGCACTGGGGTTACATGGAGGGGCCCTTCAAAGACCACGCTCCCACTGGGGACAAAATTGAACTCTATGGAATCGCCATTTTCACGGTAATAATACACATCACTTTATACTAATTACTCTGAACAATAGATTGATTGAAGTATATGTGTATGGTGATAGTTGGATGAGAATTCAAAAATAGTGAAGGTGGAGTTTTTCTATGATCCTGCGGAACTGCTCGGAGGTCTCCTGAAAGGTGTTGAGTTTGACGGCAGTGCTGAAGATGCTGCGGCGAGCTGTCCTATACTCAGGAACACTGGCTAGAGATGTTCAAAAAGTTTAACCTTCAATAAAATTATGGATGCCAATCTTATTTGTGCCTTGTTTAAATTACTAGATTTTACACTCTAATCCTACCAATTAAAGTTGTAATTTACTATAGTAATGCACCCTTTTCCCTGTACAATAATAAGCTTGTTCAAATCCCTTTCCTAAATCATCTTCAGTGTCTCCAATATATTTAATAATATATTTTTATATTTTTCCAGTGGTATCTCTAACCAGACCGACGAAGTTGCTAGCTTTTATTGCAATTGTTATGTTGTATTCTCGTGGCTTACGTGTTTCTACCTAAAACAATAAAATAAAATAAAATATATATATATATATAATTAAATTTTAAGGATATTATAAATTTCAGTATTTTTAATTAAGTTTTTATTTAATTAAATATTTAAATATTTTATATTTTTTTAATTAAATTTACGACATTTGATTTTGCTATAAAATAAAGGAATGTGATCATTTAATTTTATAACCTTAAACTTAATATTAAGAATTTGAACAATAATAATTAAATTCTCTAAAATTCGATTTATTTTTTAAAAATTGACATTATTTTATTTTTATCAATCAAATATTAAAATAAAAATAAAATTAACTAAAAATAATAATTTTATTTTATAAAAATAATTAAGGTTTGAAAGTTTTATTATTTAAGTTACACTAATGTTATATTGAGACTGCAAAATCAAATGATGACATAATTTCATTTTACAATCGAAATTAAATTAAAATATAGAAATTAGTTCTTCTATTTTGTGTGAAATAAACTTAAAACACCATACCATTTTAGTTCTTCTATTTTGTGTGAAATAAACTTAAAACACGTGGAGAAAATAATTATTCTTTTTCTACTTTCTTTGTATTTTATTTCTATCCAAATTTTGTTTTTTAACAGAAAAACATAAAATTGAAAAAATGACACTTTAGGGATGTCTCAACCCTTATACAGATGTTATAAAAACAGTATTTGGGATAACCTTATAAACCTACTCAACTATAATAATACAACATATAAGCTGCAAAGCTCCCAGGCACAACACCAAAACAACCTGATTTAGTTAATAATTTAACCAAATACTAAACAATAATTCAAATTTGTATCAACATGAACACGTAGTTGATTGAGTACTTCCCTGCACACTAAGTTATCAATTTCAAAATGAATCTTGTTCTGAGGGCCATTCATTGTATTTTCCACATCACTATTACATAATCTCAGTACCAAAAGCAAATAAACTTATATACGTCCTTCTATAGTCTTCTTCAAAAGCCCATGAATTTGCTATATGTATTTGTGTCAACAACAATTAGAACCTGCATATTGAACAAACAAGGCCAAAAAACTCCTACCACGTCCAAACAACCCTCTAAAACTGTAACATTAAACCTTATGTTAATTACCTAATCTCAACTAAACATACAGTTGGGTTCATGCACCACTCTGGGTAAGAATACTGTATTCTCTGCCTACCAAACTTAATCCAAAACCATGCCTGTTATTGAGCCCTTGCAAAAATCTCAACTTTATCTAATTGACCATTATCAAAAACAATTTTATTCATATGTTTCTAAATTTCCAATGTCAACACCAACTACATACCTTTCCACACACAGTTGCTTTGTTACTCATATCCAAATATAAAAATTGCAGAAGTGGTTGACAATGTCATTGTTTCTAATCAAAGTAAGTCATACCCAATTATCACACTTTATCCACAGACATTGCGATACCTCACATGTAATTAGGATGTGTTGCATAGTTTCGACCTCCAAGCTACATATAGGGCATAAATTACAGGAAACTATAACCCCCATTTTCTCAAGATTAACCCTGGATGGAAGTCTATTTACAGTGCTCTCCAACCAAAAACCTTTGTTGAACCAGACATTTTGAGATCCCAAATATCCCTATACCACTCAAGTGGACTAATACGTGCCTCCTGAGCCTTATAATCAGACTGAATTGTGTATGAAGTAGTTTTCTCCCTCATCCAACTTCAAGTATCTATTTTAAATTTATTCCATTGTACTGAATCAATCAATACTATTAGCTGATTTTCCAATTCTTTCTCCCACACAAACAAGTCTCTTCTCCACAATATCTCTGCCACATAAAATCCTATGAATTTTCATTATGAATCCAAGTTCCTATTTTGTTAATTATCTTACCTCTACCTAAAGAAATTACATAAAGTCTAGAGAATTTGTCCATAAGCTTTCCTTCTCCTACCCACCAGTCCTCCCAGAATCTAATCTTATCCCTGTTTTCATGTTTCCAACTCATCTTCTTATCAAACCAATTGGTTATCGAATGAACCTCACAGATAGATCCTAAGTCTTTCCACCAATATGAACTTTTCCTATCTACCGTAGAAATAGCCATATCTCTCCAATCACCATATCTAGACTCGATGACATCTTTTCACTCACCAACTTTCTCTGCACCCAATCTCCATTTTCACTTAACTAGTAATGCAACATTGAATCTATATATATCCCTAATACCCAATCCCCCTGCTTCTACTGGAACACAAATTTTGTTCCAAAAAGCTATCGAAGGGATTTTTTTTACCTTGTGAACCCTAACTCTAAAGAAAATTGATCTGAATCGATTTAATAATTTTGCACACGAACTTTGAAAAACAATATATAAAACAATGACAATACGGTTATAACTGACTTAATCAAACAAATTCTCTTTGCCATAGATAATTACCTTCCCTTCTAAATAGAAAGCCTAAATAATCATCAGGAAAAGAATAAAACTTTCATTGATAAAAAAAAAAACGTTGATCTATCTTTTTAACTAAAATAATTTATCAATAGTCATTTCCTTCTATATATGCTATAAAAAAATTGAAAGATTAGTTATAGTATATAAATTTATAAATCTTTTTTATTATATGTTTTTTAATTGGGTTAATTTAAAATTTTAATAAAATAAAATAAAATTTATAAACAATAAAATATTTTTTTATGAATATTTAATAAAATATTCAACTTAAAAGCGATTAATTAAATTAAAAATATTGATCAATACTTGGTAATAGCAGCCTCCACCTTAAAAGGTTTCTGGTATGAAGTTGCAGTTAAGTAGGTGCAATACAATATTAATCTCAATCACATGACATGTTTATTTTTTGAAGGAAAATAATGAATTCAATCTCTTAAACTTTTTAATTTCGAAGATACTTTGTTTGATTGGAGGGTGAAAAGTGAAGAATTGATTATACGACAAATTTTTGTTATCTAGCGTTTTTATTATACGGAAAGTTATCATGTGACATGTATCTTATCTTGATAATGAGTGAATATAATTTATTGTTATATTCTCTTTCTATATCAATAATTTAGTATGTCCTCAACTTTTTATTTATGTGTTGAATATCTATATTTTTTGTCATAAATTTCAAGAAAAGATATGAAAACTTATCTTTAAATTTGTCTTTTATTAAAATCATTTTAATATATTAATTTACTAAAAATAAATTTTAATATACGGAATTTTTATTTTTAATGTTTAAATTATGAGAGGATTTCTACAATTTATAATTTTAAAACTTAAGGAAAGATTTTAAAACTGATTCATTAAATCTCATTGAATTTAATTAATATAATGAAATATTGAATCCGAATTCTTATGATATGATATGATATAATGTTTAATGGTAAAATATTTATCAAATATATCGAGAATCAATATTTTATATAATTTTCAAGTACTTTATATAATCATGTATATTCCCATATATAATTCAATTCCTTTATTATTCCTTCCTACTTTGTTTATCAATACTGGAAAATACACACTTTTTAATTTTGAAGTTTACAATTAATAAAAGTTGACCGGTAATTATCTTAGATGTTTGAAAATTCTTAATCAATTTAGAGACCTAATTACTAATTTAACTATTTATACAATGTTGTGAGTTGAACTTAGATACTAATATGTTGTTAACGATTTTTAGTTTAATTTGGATAATGTAATTTTGATGCTAGAATTTTTTTATTTTTTAAAATATTATTTTGAATTTTGTTCTATTCTATCATTGTTTGAATATAATAATGATAAAAAACTATTTAAATTATGTCATCTTAAAAGAGAAAAGTATTAGAGTAAATAAAGAAGATTTTTTTCTTATTAAAGTATTTAAGACAAAATATATATTTTTCTTAGGTGGATTAGATTAAAATTAATACTGATAGACTATTAAGAGGATATCCTTATATTCTTATTTTTGTATATCCTTTATGTTTGAAAATTTTTAGACTGTCATTCTGGTTATTGAATCTTCTTAGATTAGTAATAATGCGAAGTAGGTTTAGAGTTAGACTCTTTCTTTGTTTGTCGAAAGTTTTCTTCTCATCAAATTGTTAGAATAGTGTCCTAAAGGAAGAACGAAGAATTCTAATGCTATAGAGTTTAAATTTCTCATATTTTTCATGAAGAAAGTGTGGAAATAACTTTGTTAGAAAATATATAGATAAGTTTGACAATAATTTTGGAATGGAGAAAAAATTACACTTTAAGTGGTTTTATTCAATTTTATTAATTTGAATTGTTTTTATAATATATTTCAACTTCTTTTTTTAAGAGAGTTTTTTTTTTTTATGTTTATATAAGTTTGACGTGATCTTTCATATATTTATTTTTAATTTTTTAATATATTTTCATATGATAGATTCATAATTGTTGAACTTTGAAACTAGTAAAAATACAATAATTGATAACGATGGGTAATATAAATTTTATATATAAAAAAGCAAGAATTTTTCTTTCCAATTAAATCATCATTGTTTACATGTGGCATTTTATATAAACTTCCTACAGCCATGAATAAAGGTTGGGTTTGCTTGTTATATTGAAGAACAGCAACAATGCCAGATATGCTTGAAGAAATTAGAATTTTTTTAATTTGAAAAAAGGCTATTGCTCAAGAAATTAAAATTAATCTAAGAAGAAATCAAAGCTTGAGTAGAGAAAATATTTGATTATTTAGAGTGGAGATAGAAAAAATTTAAAATTAAATTCTATATTAAATCTCTTAAATTCTTGAATTTTACTTTGTTATTTACATATTAAGAAAAAAATCCTCTATAACTAGGTCAAACCAAGTAACAATTGGACTCGTAGAGAATATATGGATCCCTAAATTTGTACAGTTGATTCTTGTATCTTACAAATTGTTTCTTACACTTAATAAATTCTTAATATGTCAATATATTTTTATTTTTTTTATTGTAAAATTTACTTTGTTTTTTCACTCTCTCAGGTGCAAAAATATCTCTATAATATATATGATACTTTGTTAAGATATTTATAACTTAAACCATAATAAATGTAATAAATAGAGCTCTCAAATTAGAACTCTGATACCATATTATAAAAATTAAAGAAATGAACAAAGATGAAAAAAATGAACATAGGATATAAGAATAAAAATATTCTCTCTGTTTTTCTATATTTGATCAAAAGTAGAAAACTGAATATATACAACTATTGTACTCATTCTAGATATAGCTAAATAAGGAAAATAAATAAACAGAATTGATGGTGAATATATACAAATATTGTATTCATTCTAGATATAACTAAATAAAGAAAACAAATAAACAGAATTAATGGTAATTTGATTCTATTATAAAAACAAAAATCACATAATTGATATTAGTTTCCTTCTAGAAGTCTTGTATCCATATTCTCTGAAACTACCAGATGGTTCTCTTTCTTTTGATGATGAGCTAGACTAATTTTTTGATGAATGGTTCTCTTTCTTTTGATGATGAGCTAGACTAATTTTTTGATGAATTTAACTAACTGTCAAGTGCATCTAATTGATAGCTTAATACATCTAGTTGATCATCTAATACGTTTAACTAGTTGATCATCTAATACGTTTAACTAGTTGATCATCTAATACATTTAAGAGAGACCATATAGTGTGTTATTCTCTTATTCTTGTAAATTAACAATATCATATGGTTCTAATATTTCTATTCTCTCTAAAATCAGTTTAATCTTATACAAGTTTCTTCAATCATATAGGTATACTTGAATTAAATATTTTATAAAGCTTAGAGTAATCAAATAAAATAACTTATATATTATTATCAATTTATCATCCTTAATAAATATTCTTAGTATATATTTAAAGTTTGAAACTTTAAATATGTTATATTAAACTAGTTACTTATACTCTAAAAGAATAAAACAATTATTTTAAATTTAAATATTTTTATTGTACAAATAAAATTCTTTTATAATAATTACATTTTATTGAAATTTAATACATATATTATGTTTTACAAATACATAATTAATATATATTATTAAATATTACATTTACTATCCATTTATATAATTAGAGATAATGTTACTTTTTATATAAAAAATTGAACATGTGAGGAGTTACAAGAATTTCTCCATAAACTTTAGTCCTCGTAACTAATCATACTCTTACCAATAATATTGTTATAATATATATTAAATAATTAATTATACAAAATAAGATTAAAAAATCATATCACCTCACTATAAAATATCAAGTTTAATGATAATTCCTATTGAGATATTATAAAAGAAGTGTTATGTATTTCCGTATTTTATTTTATTTTATTCAATTATACTTTAAATAAAGTGGTTACATTTTTATAATAATGCATTTATTAATTTTATACTAAATAATATATATATATATATATTAATAATTTATTTATTATTTCCTTATAATTAATATATGTAATGAATATAACATTTTGATTGCGTATCATTTAAAAAATAGTATTTGAAAATTAGTATTCAAAGACTATTTTTAAAAAATATACATAGTCATGTTTATTACATATATTATAAGAAAATAACAAATAAATTATTAATTTATATAAAATATATATATATATATATATATATATATATATTATATTTCAATGTGAAACCCTAAACACTAAATCTACATTTAACATAGGTTTTATAGCATATTAATATGCATATTATTATATTGATATTCTTCTTTATTAAAATATATTTAATTAAATAAATATCTTTAATAGTAAGAAAATATCACTATTTTTTCTATAAATTCATGTTTAGCTTTGTTAAAATATCACAAGAGAGATCTGACCTTTTATACAAATTTTAGATTGTTAGAAAAAATTGAGAGAAGAGTTATGGGAAAATTTGAGGTAAAAACTATTGGAGTTATAATCACGATCATGATTATGTTGAGTTCTACACAAGCTGAATTAGATGGCATTGGTAGATTTTTATGCAAAGCGAAGTGTGAATTCAAATGTGCAGAAGAAGCAATTCCTCCACCAAATTGTCTTAAAGATTGTGAATCACACTGTGAGAAATTATCTTCCAATTCTGTTTATAATTGTATTAGCAGTTGTCGCTTAATGAAGTCCATTGCCATTAACATTAACATTGGTACGTATTCTCTCAAAATATTTGCTTATTTTGAACCTTTTTTAATTTTATATTTAATTTTATTAATTATATTCGATTATTGATTTTCTTTTCTTATGATTATGATTTTGACTATTGACTTTAATTGCTTGTCAGGTACTCATGATTTTTTGAATACAATAAAGAATACTTGCATTCAAGAGTGTGGAAAAAAATATAATTTGTAACAAGAGATTTGGAGTGAAAATTTCTTAGAAGAAATAATATTCCTACATAATGAAAAATAAATTTTGATCTATAAATAATATTTGATATCTATTTCAAAAAAAAGTTTCCAAAACTGCTGTCCTTCATGCTTTTTATCTTTCTTTTTATAGTTGCAACTTGGATAATAATAAAACACAATAACTATTTAAAAAAAACATTATCAAAAATTATATTAAGGAAAAAAACTAGAAAACCTGATATATATATATATATATATATATATATATATATATATATATATATATAT
>Ga0209489_102550_pt1 | contig 36911 bp, 17 predicted proteins | sample SiratrowhiteBW_FD_187527 | JGI IMG/M metagenome (GOLD analysis project Ga0209489, IMG submission 187527) | Root nodule microbial communities of legume samples collected from California, USA - Siratro white BW (SPAdes) (version 2) | ecosystem: Host-associated > Plants > Roots > Nodule | place... | reverse complement strand
AAAATAAGTGTTTAATTTAAGTAAAAAAAAAAAAAAAAAGAAACAGCTTACTGAGACAGGCCCAAAAGCTATTCATTAAATCATTTCAATTTAACATATGATATAATTTGTAAAAAATATAAATAAATATTAATTATATGATTTGTTGATATTTAACAAAAAAACCAAAATTTAAATATAAAAATAATCCATTTAAATTTTAAATAGCCGATTATCTTGTTTCTATTCCAACAGTTATACAATAAGTCGTTAATTTTTTTAGTCATATACAATAAATTATTAAATGAACTAATTTTATCAATTACAAGAATAATTCGATGTTCTTGTAACACATAATACCAGTTAGATAGTATAATTTTAAATTTATCATAATTAACATATGAATAAAAAATAATACTATATAACACGTTATTATGATTAAAAACCAATATTTTTTTTACCTACCATCATGTATGAAACTTCCACAATTAACCTTAAAATCAAACATTTGTTTATAAATATATAAAGATGATATATTATTTTAGTGTGTATATTTATGTCTTATTTATTTTTATAATCATCACTTGTTTTTTTTATAAACTTATTTGTATCTTGTAAATCACTCATACATTTTAATAACATAGCACACCATAAATTATTTATTATTGTCATGTAATCACTATGGTTATTTTTTAAGCATTAGTAAAAATTACACAACAATATATATATAATTAAAAAATCCAACTTCCTAGTATTTGAAGACACCATTGCATGCATTAGGTACCAAAATAATTCGTACAACAAGAACAAAACGATGTCGTTTAATTGCCCATGAGAAATCGATTAGCGCTTGGAGTCTCTGTCTGCCCTAATTTGACAATGCACATCATGTAAGGAAACAAAGATAAGGCGTTTTCATTTTGAAAACTTCACTGAAAATTTTCTTCAATACAGTTTTCACATGGTTGTTCCTTCTTCAATCCTTTCTATCTATAATTGAGATTCTTCTCTGTGTTTTCACTTTGAAGACTTCATAGTTATTATAGTGCTACCTCAATGTACACTAACATCTCCAAAGCCCAGGCATTTCCTTTCGCCGCTAAAATCTCTTCGCAACCCAAATGCTTCACTTCGCCCCACGCCTTAATGTCCCTATCTTTACCTCTTGCTTATCATCAAAACCCCATCTTAAAGATCCCAACTTCACATAACTTTGGAACCTCGGAAATGGGAAAGTTAGCAAATCCATACGGGTTGATGCTACAGATTGCTAGAAGATATTATAGGGCAAGAAGTGGCGAAAAGCAACTTCCTTGGTTAGAAGTGGCTAATGGGGTTCAGGGAGAAGATAAGGTGGTGGAGAAAGCAAAGAGGACTAGGATTAGTGGCTCTATTCAGGATGGTTCAGCAAAGAAGGTGAATAGTAGGTCCTCTTGGGAACAATCCATTGAAAGGTTTGATAAAAGTCATAAAAGAACAGTTCCAGAAATTAAGCCGAGATCAGCAGCAGCTGCAACATTTTCTAGGAAAGGTGGTACATCAGCTGCTGGTAGTAAGGAATTGAAGAGTGGATTGGTTGAGAAGGCTGGAGAGCACAGGAGTGATTATGGTAAAAGGTATGTGAAGCATGATGATGATGATGATGATGATGACGACAAGGAAGAAGTTGATGATGAAATGGGGGAGGAGATTGATGATCCAAGGTGGGATAACATAAAGAATAGGTTCAAAGGGACGGTGGGGGCAAAAGTTGGAATGGAGAGACCCGAGTTTCGAAGATGGAATAAGCAGGAGAACTGGGGTAGAAAGACATGGAAAGAGGCCACTGAATCAACTGTGCCTAAGATTGTTGGTGAAGGGATCTATGGGGTTGGTCCAGTTTTGGCTGCATTGTCAGCTGATCGAAGGGAATTCTATGCATTGTATGTTCAAGAAGGATTGGATTTGAGTAGCAATAATAGGAAGAAGAAGGACAAGAAAGGGTTTGAGAGAGTTCTAAAGATTGCTGAGAAGCTTGATTTGAGTGTAAAAGAAGTATCAAAACATGATCTGAATATGGTGGTCGATAACCGTCCTCATCAGGGTTTGGTTTTAGATGCTTCACCACTAGAGATGGTGAAAATAAGGGAACTGGATCCTGTTTCTGTAGATGAAGGGAAGGGTGCCCTTTGGATAGCCTTGGATGAGGTTACTGATCCACAGAATTTAGGGGCAATAATCAGGTCTTCATACTTTTTTGGAGCTTCTGGGGTAGTATTATGTGCCAAGAATTCAGCCCCATTGAGTGGTGTTGTGAGCAAAGCAAGCGCAGGCTCTCTTGAGTTAATGGAACTTAGATATTGCAAGAATATGATGCAATTCTTGGTATCTTCAGCTGACAACGGTTGGCGAGTTCTTGGGGGCTCTGTGTCCTCCAAAGCTATTTCTTTGGACGAGGTTGTGCCTGGTCCGCCAACTATTCTTGTTTTGGGCAGCGAGGGCACTGGTTTGAGACCACTGGTGGAGAGATCATGCACTCAATTAGTTAGGATTCCTGGAAACATTCCTCTTGACCCAAATACTAATCAATTGGACGGTGAAAGTAATGGTTTGAATGCTCAGAGCTCTGGTAAAGAGTTTCTATCATTTTTGGCCGTGGAAAGCTTAAATGTTAGTGTTGCAGCAGGTGTGCTTGTTCACCACTTAATTGGGAAAAAGTCAGTGGATTCATTGCCAGAGGACAATAAACAGATTGATGTGTCTGAGTGAGACTGCATTGCCTCAATTTAATTAGTTTTGTATCACCTAGTGTTTGCCCATGGAGCACAGCTTTTATTTCTTTGAATACATTGTAGTTTCTCCTTCTTCATAATTTGATTATATATTCATATTACAATCTTGTAAGAAAGTTGGTCTGTCCAGCCGTGGAGTCGGTTCACAATTTTTGACTGCAATATAACTTGAAGGCTAAATATATTTTACATCATTATTCAAATGAAAGAGAATTGATCAATTAAATTAAAATTTGAGGCTTCTTTTGCTTATCACATGAAGTTGTATCAGTTTATAGTTTTGTGTTATTTTTAACTTAAATTGTATTGTTTTAAGTTTCAGATGAGATTTTTTTCATTACAACCTGTTTCTTTTCCTGAATTTTGCTCATTGCCTCCATATAACATGAATTTGATGGCCTGCTTATTGTCTTTATATTAGCTGAATCCCTATGACTCCATGACAGGTGACAACATCTAACGGGGTCTAATTGATTTTACCTGTTCAATTTTTCTTTCTGGTTCTAGTTGAACTTCTGATGGACTTTTGGCTTGTACGTGTTATTACTTTCTGCATTGGATGCTATCTTCATATTGTTTGCAAAATGTAACCCATTCTTACAGAGTCAAGTTTCAGGCTCAACAACACCCACTGCCAGGCACCTGAGATCTTTTCAAACTTAAATTATCAAGAACAGAGATAGAGAATAGGAAAGAAATAGTTTTTCTGTAATGAAATCAGTAGAGGATCGTCCTCAACAGCAATCCCCTTCTGCACCAAACACCACTTCTCAGGTTTTACTCAACAAAATGTCTGATAAAATTCTCTTACTACTCTTTGTCTTGAATAGACCCTTGGGCTCTGGTTACAGACTGGGCCCACCTACAATGCTTCACTGCTTCTAGTGGTTTCTGAGCTCAGTCCATCCAGCATTAGAGCCATGTGGCATCAAGATCTTGTTTTGGCATATTTTAGGACTGTGGGAAAGGTGTAGTTAATTTACATAGAATATTCGATAGGTAAAGGGAGTTAGTGACATAAATAAATATGAAGATTGGAGGGAAAGGAATTGATTCATATTTGTTATCATTTGTAAATTGAGTACTATCTCTTTGGGAAAGGAGGAATTGTTGTGAAGTGGAAACCTTTGAAAGGGTGTTTTCTCTCTCCTTTGTTCTGTTCTGTTGAAATCAATCAAGAAATACAATCTTCCTTTTCTTTTCTCTATTTTCAGTTCCAGGTTGTGAACAGTCTCATTGATGTATGGCTAGGTTCTGAATATGGTGATTGATAACTGTTGCCATGAGGCAGTTGCAGTTCCAGCAGATCGAGCTTTTTGATACACACTAGGCCTTGCATTATAAGGTTCTGCGCCAGATGGTTTATCCTGAATTCTCTAAAGAAAATACCTTCTTTTTTTTTTATTTATGCACGTGGTATTTTTAATCCTCCCTTGTATGATTGGAAGCATTCTACACATTCTCTTGTTCATTATTAAATTTGATAAATTAATCAGTGATTCTTAATATTAAGTATAATCTGAAGATGGAGCTTCACTTCATTTAAGATATTTGTATTTTGTCAATCAATAATTAATTTATTCATTTCATACTTCACTCACTTCACTTGCAAGATTTGTATTACCAGAAACACTCCTAGTCTACCACAATCCTCCTGTTCAGGGTTAGATTTAAGAAATTTATCATTTATGGATAATATTTGCTTCTATTTTGGAAAGACATTATATAACATATAGGACTAATATCAGAATATAACTGGTGCATTACCAATTTTCATTCACGACCCTTATCTTGCAAACATCTTCTGCATGTCTTGAGCAGGACACGACATGCCTTAGTTTACACTAATAAATGTTAGAATATACAAAAGTATCTTATCATATCCTATCACATTTTAGATTATCTTTTAGTTTAATATCTCTATTCCTCTTCATCTTTTAGGAATAGCTATCATTTGTCTTTATATTATTATAATTTCCTCCTCATAAGTAGTTACATTAGTATGCATTAGAGTTAGTATTATAAATTTTATGAATATATAAAAGGTATTCGGACATTATGATACATTTCTATTAATATTAATTCAGTGATGTATTTTCTCTCGTGTCCTTTCTTTCCTCACATGGTATCTAGAGCAGTCTGCAGTCTCATCCTCTTTGTCCAACTGTTAACAAGTTCATTCTTTCTTAAAAAATCAAATTAATTTGTTTTCTACAACTTTCTCCCGAAATTATTTTGCTTTCTATAACTTATTTGCTTGATTCCCAATAGTTATCAATTGCTATGTATCTTGATTCCAGAAAGTTTAGATCTCCCTTTTTGTCTCCATTGTTGTACTCCCTTGCCTTTGTTCAAATATGTGTTAGCTTTGGACCTCATGTTGACTTGAGTGTGTTTCCTTCAATAATATGTTTTTTTGTCTTTATTTTTACCCGAGCTATGTCCCATGTAGTTTTGTCAGTGTCCCTACTCTTTACTTCTTTTGCTGTGACCCTAGCTTTTTACTTTGACTTTCTTTGTCTCTGCAATTTTTTATATCTTATTTGGTCTTTGGATTTTGGATCTCTCTTTTGAAAGTTTTACCTGTTGTTTGTTTGCTGTCTTAGTCAGCACCCTTTCATCACAGAAAGGTAATCTGAAAAGTAAAACTACATTTCAAACGATCTTTCCAAAAATGAATGTTTGAAAGGGGAGTGTTGCTTGAGCTTTTATTGAGGTGCAGGAGGAAGTTGCTGTCCTAAGTTTGTGATTGCTGTGTGCTCGTTTGATTGTTTGGTGGCTACACTTGACTTCATACGCCCTTGTTATTTGGAGGTTGCACTTGGTTTGCTATGAGCTGCACGCTTAATGTCCTCATCCCTCTTCTTGTTTGACACCCATGTTTGGTTTGTTGTGTCCCTCTAGTTGTTTGGTGGTTGTGCAAAATTTTTAGATTGTTCTTTACCTGATCTTTTTATGTTTAGGACTAATTTCTTTTCCATTAAAAGAAGGATTTTTAAATTGAGGGTTGAAACATGTGAAAATGTCTCTAGCTTCTATTAGAATATTTTAGATGATCTTTAAGGATTGCTTTTTTCTTTGTATACAGGGACTATACGACTTCATCTTATTATGATCTGGTCCTCTGATTAGCCAGGATTAAGTTTGATATTAACAAGGGTTGCTTGTTTTATGAATATATCAAATATATCAACACATTGTGCACATCTCAATTAATAGCAAATAACAAGAATTCAAGGAAGACAGAGGGATAGAGGAATACTGTCATCTAATTATAGATTACCATACAATAATTTTTTTTTAACTTCAATTGAGAAAAACATATTGTACACGTTTTCTAGATGTGGTGAGAGTTGATCAAAACCATAAGGAAATTTCTCTCACACATGCCCACAAAAATATCTTCTCATAGAAAGCTATGGGGATAAGAGGATAGAGTAGGGACAAGAGAACAAAGCTCCCTGTGCAAGAGCCTCATCATTAAAAAAATATATGGATATAGCAACAACACAGTGAAAAATCACTGTCCTAGACGACCCTTAAGATAAGGGGATGTTTTTGTTTCTTTCCTAGAATTCATTTGGTCCTTATGTTTTTGTTGTTTTTAGTATCATACATAAGCATTGCAGTTTTAAGTGTTCAATGAATATCAGTTTGTAATTCCTTGATACATATTACTTTTGAAAGTTGAAGTGAATGTTCTTGTCACAATCCCAACAGAAAGTAGCAAAGAGACATTATTCCTACTAAATACATGGGGTCGCATGATTTTTGAGTTACCCCAAACTGAAATTCAAGCTGTATATTACCAAAAAGAAAATTTTAGACTTGCACTAATGACATTTTTACAATTGGACTTGCTGTACGGGATATTATTTTGGCAAATTGCATGTTTAATGTGAACACCCCCCTCTATCAATTAGAATTCAAAATTTGCTTTACATTATTTTTTTTTTCAAATTCTTTATATAAAATAATTTAAATATATTTACTTTAAATTTTTTATTTGAATAAAGTATTCAAATAACATGTAAATAATATTTTAATATTGAGTAACATTACAAAATTAAGCAATATTTAATAATTAAAAATATCAATTGATTTTTTCAGTTAATAATAATTAAATTTATTTTAATTAAAGTGTACTAAGATATTTTTTCTATTGACATAAATTATTTTTAATTAATATTTTCCACAGTTATCTTACAAGGCCGAACAGATAAATAATTTATTTCTTGATACAGTGTTAGATAATTTCTTTAAAAATTATTCAAATTCATGTTCGAATTAAATATACTGAGAATGAGATTGAGAAAAAAAAAATAATTTGAGACAAGATAATACCATATTTGCACGTTAAAATTAATTTAAATTTTAAAGATAAAATTGACATTTAAATATAACTTTTAATATTCAGTTATACTTTATTAAACACGTCATTTAATATTAAAAGTGTAAGAATGCATATATTAGAAGAGTATTAAAAGAGTGTTAAGAGAACCTCAAACCAATATATTATATCTCCAATGTGAGATATCAAATATGCGAAAAATGATTCTTATACTATATTAAGATATTAAGATAGTGAAATTTGAGCATAACTAATTTCAGAGTACCCATTTACATGTAATTAGGTACGTTGGAATTTCATTTTTACTATTCATATATTGCACATCACGCCATAGATAATGTTGTCAACAAAACTGCAATGGGCCACTTGATGAGTAGTATTCCATCAGAACATCGAAAGCAATAGCTGGCAGTGCCATGTGAATAAGGTGGGGCACTTACACATGCATACCAAACCCCATCTCTTTCTTCATTTTCCTTCTTCACTTCTTCTTCCCTTCAATTTTATACAAACTTCTTACTTATACAAATCATATAACACTATATACACAAGCCACATTTCCATTCTAACTAAGATCCATGTTAATTTGTTTTAATTATTACAATGCAACCTTAAACTTTGTTTCTCTGTTGAATCTTGAACAGAAGCATGCATGTTTCACGGATTTCTCACATGGGGCACTCTTAGAACCGAATCACGATATTTCTTCTATTGTTTTCTTGTCAATTTGATATTAAACTCCTTCACGCCATTATCAAATTGTCTTATTGAAGGAAACTGCGACCATTTTTTTTAAAACTTCTTATATAGAACATCAACATCTGAACACAGTACATGTTAATGCTTAGCAGAAATAGCAAGAAACTTTACACGTTATTTACCTTGTAAAATATTCATCTCTTTATTATTGATTCAAAGTTGCATGCAAGGGTAATAATGAGCAAAAAGTGATGATACGAAGTGATTAAGTGACAAGGAAAAAAAGGTTGTGTTGTGTGTACTAAAAGCGACATATGGAAAAAGATTCGGATCCTAAGAAAGGCACCTTCCTTCATTCTCTCTTTCTTTTTTGGCTTATGAATGATAAACACATCAAACATTGCAAGCTGCCATTCTTCTCTCAACCTATCAATAACCACCAATCCAACGGTTTGTTCCTCTTTCCCCTCACATCACACTCCAAAACCAACAAAATTTCAAATTAAACAAAAAAAAAAAAACATTTCCTTTTCTTTATGCAGAACAGCACAAACGTGTATAAAACAAAATGGTGTTTTTTAATCAAAGAATATTCCTATTAAATGCTTCAATTAGGTTTCCAATCAGACAGGTTTGGTGAAGATAACTACGGGTTTAAATTTATTTTTAGGCTATTTAGTAATTGGATTCATCTTAAAACTTTAATTGGTGCTTATATATTTTTAGGATGTGAAGTTTTTTCCCTCAGCAAATACATTCTAATTAAATTGCCATCGAATTTTGCGGCAAAATTATATCCCTTTTTTAGATATGACTTTAAATTAAAATTTTAAAAGTATATATAGATTTCTAACTTGATGGTTGGACCTAATCAACTTGTTTTTCATTTAGAGATTGTTGATTGTTCTAAAAATCAAAATCAAATCAAACAAACTAATTTCAATTGGTGGGTTTTTTTTTTTTTTCATCTCCAGACTCAAATTGAACTGACCCGTAACATTTCAAGTTTTCTATTTGGTATTTTGTTTTGAAAAGTTGTTTTTTTATAATTTAACACTTTTTATTAAATTTTTTTATTAGCTAGATATCATTTTTCTGTTTTTTAATTTCCCTGCACATAGTGCATTTTTTAAAATTCAATCCCTCCTATTTAAATTGTTGTAATCTTTAGAAGAATAGTTGAGAAAGTTTTGTATTTTAGGGTGAAATTGAGAAAGCTAAAATATTCAAAGAATTAAAAAGGTCGAAAAGCGGAATACAAAGCAACAGAATTAGATGGAAAGAGAATATTTTTTTAAGAAAAGTAGAACGCGATTTCTTAAACTAAATTAAATTGTAATATTTATTCTTTAATTCTACATTCTACCATTCTTTATTAAATCCTAAAAAAATAGATTTTTATACATATATAATTCTTTTCTTGTTTCTTCTATACATAACTATTAAATAGATAAATAAATATGATATTTATAAGATAATAAAAACAAAAAGAAAGATAATGAAAACAATTAATTTTCACTAATATTTGAAATTAATTAGTACTTTATATAACAAAGTTTGTAGGCAGATAAAGAAGAAAATATAGCATGAATAATGCTAAAAATACCAGGTTTTATTGATCGAAGATAGTATTTGAAGGTGATGATGAAATTTTAAATTTTAAAAATACTTAATTACGCAATAAGTGTTTAAATTGAATTGGAGGTTTCTTTGGGAGAGATACCTTAACTCTGTTCGCAGCTTCTGTTTCTCTCTCAGTGTCTTTCATGTCCGTTTGAGGTAGAGAGAGACACTGTGAACGTTTCCGTTCAGAGACAGACAGAACAGAAAGTGTTCAGAGAGAGAAAGAGAAGAGAGAAAAGAGAACACAACAATGTCTTCCTTCGATTTGTTACTGTTTTCTCTGAGCAGGGTCTTTTGTAGTCCCATCGCCGTTTTCTTTCAGATCCAGGTTTTTCACTTCTCTCACTTTTTGATCCATCTCTGTCTAAAACTCTTGATTTTGGGGGTAACTAATTTCGTCCAAATTATTGTTCAACTAATTCAGCATTAGTCTTTTCTTTGTGGTTAGATATTGTTTCCTTCCGGGCATTTCTTGGCTTGCAGGTTTTTGTGTGGCACCAATATGAACTTGTTGCTCTTTATTCAGTGTCTCTATGCCAGGGCTTTTCAGCTTGGTTATGATTGTTTTTGGCCACCGGAGAGAATTACGCTTTTTTTATGGTTTATCTGTTTGTGGGTACAAAGGGTTTTGGGAGGGGAAAGTGGGTATGTCTGGATGATGTGCTTCCCAATGGTACTTGGCGAAACATGAGATAAAGCTCTTGTGTGGGTAATGATGCTTTGATTTAACGAATTGGGGGCAATTGGCTAGTTCTTGAATTAAATAGAAGTTTCTTTCTGCTCTGGGTTGTTGTTGAAACCAATTGTCGCCTCCAGGAAGAGGATTGAATGGTTTGGTTTTCGCTTTAGAAAGTGACCTAGTTTAGCCTGGTAGGATGTGGATGGAATTCAGCTATACTTCCGGTATTTGTTCTTTTTATCTGTGGAATCTTTTTCACAGATTTTTTTCTCGCCCGAAATTTTGACAGTTGAGGTATCAGCGTGTGTGATTTTTATAGATTTAACATCCAGAATCCCTTTAATTGGAATGTCTTGTGTGGACTTTAAAGTAATTGAGATAGAAAGTTATACATTGTTGAAAGGGATTTTCCCTTGAACTGCATTTCAAGCTCAGGCTGTGAAATTGCATGTTTGTTGAATGAAATGGATATAATAAATGAGGTAGTGGAATCTTAAGTGTCAGAATATGGGCTATGTGTGTTCGTGACAGTGTTAAGTATGGCAACATAACTCTTGCATTTCAATATTGCATGATAATTATTTATATGTTTCCTTAAAATAAAATCTCGCTTTGTTTTCTCCTCCTTTTTAATTTTATGTTTGCTCTGCAGGGGTGTATAATTTGCTTAACGCTTGCTCTTGGGTGGGCCTGTGCTGCTTATGTGAGGTAATCATTGATATAGAGCAAGTAGGAAACACTTTTACTGGCATTTCAATGAGAAATTTACAGCTTTTTCCCCCCCCTCACAGGAACAGAGAGATCAAACAAATGAAGGATTGTATGAAGAATGGCAATAGCTTTTCTTTCCTTTCTCATGACATTAACGAACTTGAGCACTCCTATCAGCTAAATCTTCCAAGAGTAACCGTGATTATGCCGCTAAAAGGGTTTGGAGAACATAATCTCCATAACTGGAGGAGTCAGGTGATAACTTATATAACACATGCCCCTGGAATTTATTTCAGGTTTCCTAGTTTCTGGTTTCTGTGCAGTGCCTTTTTGGTTCTTTCACAAGTAATAGTAATACACTATAAATAGGAAAGTTGAAATATAATTCGATCTTGTATGATTTATGTATTTCACACACTTTCTCTTGCATTTTCCTAAATTTGTAATTTAAATGGTATGATCTATTGTCATTGTTGGCATACTATTAGTTATTCATTTTTGTTGCATAATAAATAATAATTGGTAGTAATTTTGAATATCTTTTCAGTAATGCTTGAAGTTTGTTTGTGAACAAATGCTGTCCACTTCTTTTTAATATATGATTCTGTTCTTTTTAAACACAGATAACATCTCTATATGGTGGTCCTATAGAATTTCTTTTTGTGGTAGAAAGTACAGAGGATCCTGCTTACCATGCTGTATCACGACTAATAGCAGAATTTGAGGTATAAATAAGCTCACAAGTTTTTATCACTCATGTTTTTCGTTTCATTTCCACTTTCATGCCTGTCATTATTTGTGATTAAGTTTTGCGGCCGTACTTTCCCTGGTCCTTTCAATTAGTTGCTTTGCCCTGTTGGAGCTAGTTGTTCATTACTGTTGTCTGTGTCTCATTAACGTTAAATTTGATGCCTATTTGATGTATGCAGGATCATGTTGATGCTAAGGTTGTTGTAGCTGGTTTGTCAACAACTTGTAGTCAAAAAATTCACAATCAATTGGTATGGAGTTTTGTTGACATATGTTTTGATAGTTTTTTCAAATACATAGTGTTGCCTTGGGGCCATGCTATATTCAGAACTTAATCTTATATTCCTTGTATTTTTTGGACGTCAATCTAAATCTATGTTGAAAATGATGATCTTAGATGTTAGAAAGCATTTTTTCTGTATGTAACATTAACTAGGAAAATACATATGTGAAAGACCCGTGTTAATTTACAGACATCCCACATTGAAATTTGGTTCATTTGCATCCTTGTTGATTTCCTAGATTGTCCTTGCTAGATGTATTTTACCAATTACACGAGTATTGTGTGGTAATAACACCTGGGCAGGTTGGAGTGGAGACAATGCATAAAGATAGCAAGTATGTATTGTTTTTGGATGATGATGTTAGATTACATCCTGGATCAATAGGAGCACTCACTCGTGAGATGGAGAAGAACCCTGAGGTCTTAAATTAGTTTACTGCTGTTCTTTTCTAAGGGATTAATTATAATTATTCTGGCTTCACTTTCCTGAATTAATTTATTATGGTCTTAACTGCTTTGATGCTTTGCAGATATTTATTCAAACGGGATACCCTCTTGATCTGCCATCTGGAAGCCTGGGAAGTTACTGCATCTATGAATACCATATGGTACACAACTTCCTCTGGATTTATATCTCCAATCTCTGCAGCACATATCTGTGAATAAGATTGTGTTTTCTGCTATTTTCCATTTGTTATAAAATGCACAAGACGTACAAATGAAACTTAGCTAATTGAATTTTACTCAAGTTTCAGGATTTATTAGATAACTTTTAATTTGGATTTTTCATAAATCCTAATATTTGACAAGATTTAGTTATTATAATTCCACTCTTTTGCTCATAATGTTCTTTTATTTTATTTCACAGCCTTGTTCAATGGGCTTTGCCACTGGTGGAAAAACATTCTTTTTGTGGGGAGGGTGCATGATGGCAAGTAGCTTTTACCATTCTTTTTTTCACTCAGTTGATGCTTTGAAGAAACTTATGTTCTATTTTTTTTCCCAGATGCATGCTGATGACTTTAGGCAAGATCGTTATGGTGTAGTCTCAGGACTCAAAGATGGTGGATATTCTGATGATATGACTCTTGCAGCCATATCAGGTTAATCTTCGGTTCTCTTATCATTTTATTTATGTACACTTTGTCATTGTGTACAGCTACTTTTTCTGTATCAGTCATTGAAAATAATGATTACTTGAAGATTGATCCACAAAGAAGCTAATTCCTTGTAGTGAGATTTGGCAATCCTATGAGCATTTTCTTGTACTTGTTTATACACAACTTGCAGAAAAATGACATTGAATGATAGTAGTTTTCTTTTGGGTAATGTTCTTTTCATTAAACTCATTGTGCTAGAGACTGCTCCTCACACACACATATACATATATGACATCATTTTTTTGGGCAATGCAGTAGGGTCCTACTCATTCAATTACGATAGACTAACCTTTTCTGGTATATATTTAATGTTTTTCCCCTATCGTTTCATTCCTATTTATTGAGTTAGCTCATTGCTATTGAATTTATACAGATAAATTGGAAAATAATGAGAAAAGAGAACATGTATGTGTGTGTAATTCAGTTATAGGTGTTAATGTTTTTTACTAACCACTAATACTCCTATGTATACTAAACATAATATAGGCCAAAATATTACCGCTGTGAATTTTGTTGCTATCCTACTTAATAAGTCTACTAAACAAGGAGTCTTCTAAAAGAATAAGAATCTTAATATTCTAACAATTATTACAATGTATCGTACAGGTGCTCACAAAAGGCTCATTACTTCTCCTCCTGTTGCTGTCTTTCCTCATCCCCTTGCAAGTGATCTTAATTTTGGAAGGTTTGTGATTATTTCTCATCTTAAATTAAGTTTCTTTTGCATGTTTTGATGTTTTACTTTCTTTTTAACTTGTGTAGATATTGGAATTACTTGAGGAAGCAAACGTTCGTTTTGGAGTCCTATACAACAAATGTTAACTGGATAATGAATCGTGCATTGTTTACTACTCACTGTTATTTATCATGGGGATTTGTAGCACCATATTTTATGGCGATGATTCATGTTGCCGCAGCTTTAAGATTTTACAATAAAGAGTTCTTTCCTGAAGAAATTACCTACAATTCTGGTGGTGAGCACACTACTTTTCCTTTCTAGGTATGTTGTTAGTGTGTGGATTCATGGATAAAAATTGGCAGGATTGTGATGCTGAATCAGGATTATTGTTCAATTTATCTGCATTTTTCGAAGCTCTCTATTCATGATCATTTGTGTGGGATTTTTTTGTGTTATATGGATTTTGTAAATACTTGTTATTGTATAAGAACTTTATTAGAATTTTATTGCATTATCGTTTTTAACGCAATGGGATGACATACTAAATTCAATCCAGCTATAACATTCTATTCCCATTGTTATATGTTGCATTTCCACTGGTGACATTTCTGTATTTGCCGTGAATAGGCAAGGCTATAGGAAAACAAAAGTGGGTGTATTGCATTATTGTGAGATGAACTTTCACATGAAACTTTACATTTTCAGTTCTTGCATTTTTATAAGTACCTTTTTCCCAGGTTTGTTACTGGTGACCATCCTAGCCATATGTACTCTTATTGAACTTCTTTCAATGTGGAACTTGACACGGATAGAAGTCCAGCTGTGCAACATGTTGTCCCCAGAGGCACCACAACTCTCCCTCGCAACCTATAATTGGTGTCTTGTAAGTATTTTTCGTCTTGCCTCTTTTTTATGTGGACAGATTTGACAGGCATTGTTTATCATAGATGTGTTGTACATTTTTACTGTAAAGTTGAGTTCTTCTAAGTAAATCTTTATCTATCAGCCTTGTATTCCAATTTTATAGCTAATGACGATAATTCAAGGGGAGGAGAGCGATGTAGTATTTTATGACTCCTCATATTCTAAAATTTGATAGAACAAACATAATTTTGAGTCAAATCAAACATTACAAGCACAGAGAATTGACGTGGGTCAGCCACTGACATAAAACACGTTGAACTATAGTATAAAATAGAGAAAGTAATGCATGGACTTGTGAGTATATATTGGAAAAAATTATATTTGGGGATGATTATGAATGTAGTATTATGATACAAAAGGGTGTGAAGTATCAAACAAGCCTGCCACGAGCTGGTAAAGTTAGAAAGTGACTTTTTTTGAACAGGTGTTCATCGCAATGCTGGTGGATAACTTTCTATATCCCGTATCTGCCTTCCGCTCTCACTTTTCTCAATCTATCAACTGGTCTGGTATTCGGTACTATTTGAAAGATGGGAAAATTAGCAAGGTAAGTTGGTTGATGCTTTATGTGATCTCTGATTTCCTTATTAGACTAGGTGCAGGGATATCTTGATTTTATAAGACAAGATGACAGCTGTTTTCTTAACCAGAATATATTCTTTTTTTGGTATGTTCTGCAGATTGAAAGAACTCCAAGAAGCAAGGATATGAGTCCGGTTTTTACAGATTTGGGAGGAAAACATTTATACGGAAAGAAAGGGATGCCTACTAGAGGGTCATTCCTCAGTTCATTGTCTAGAAGTTTGGCACAGTGGCATCAACCCAAGAAATTTGATAACTAGGAACAAGCTTCTCTTCTCTCTCTCTCCCTGCCTCTCCTGGAAGCATGGCTGTTGGTAGATCACATTGGTCTAAATTATTGTTTGGTGCATTCATGATTGATTGTTTTAGTATGGTAGGAATTCCAGTTCCATTTTTTCATTGCCCATTCAATCCATATGATTTTTTATTGCCCAGGCCTTTTCCCCTTAGGGTTGATTTTGTAATTGTAACTGTTCAGTGATTGATTTATGTAATACAGTGATCAAGAATTGCAGAATTTATATAGGTATTTACATCGACATCCAGACAATGGATAAGAAAAACATCTAGTTTAAGAAAATCAGCTTAATTTTAATACCACTGTAAGTGTGTAATTCTTTTTATTCATTCATTAATTTAACTTTTATTTTTACTGTGGAATGATCACATGAAGTGTTTCAAAATTAATAAATAACTCAACAAAATAAGAGTAAGAGAAAATTAAATTAGAAGGTTTAAATCTCTTTTTACATATATAAATTTGAATTTTTCAGTCTTGTAATATAGAAATAATTTAATTTAGTTCATTGAGATGTGATTGTTAAAAGTTTATGAAGGTGACTAATACTATATTTTTAGGCAATTTTAGAAATATTTCAAAACTTACATTATTGAACAATATTTTAAGATAAGAGACTAAACAGATGAAGTAGTTAAATTTTTAAAAGTAATTCTTCATATAATTACTTTAATTATATGCATTACTGAATACATCAATTATCTAGTAACGAGTGTAACGCCTAATAATAATATTTTCTCATATTTGAAAACTAAAAAAGTAATTTTTAATTTGGAAGAATAAAAAATAAACCAAATTAAAAGAATCTCAAAACATTTTTGCTAAGTTGAAATGTAAGAGAAAAAAAAGCTAGAAACTGTTTAATCTTCCTGAAAAAACAGACCTACTCTTAAATTTAAAAAAAAAATCAATAGTAATTATCTGTATAGAAAAATTACTAGTAAAATATTATATTTTATTGTATGATTTTATAATTTGAATCTACAAACTTCAATTTGTTGAATTTATCTCTCCGATATGGAAGATTGACTGCTGTTATGAATTAGTAACTTGCAAAAGAAAAGAAGCCAGGAAAAAATTGCGGGGGTAAAATTTTAAAAATAATTCTCATCAGAAACAAAGAATGAACATGCTATATAAAAGTCTTGGATTCGACACTGGGGGGCAAGCTGTAATGCTATTGCACATTTTTCAATAAGGTCTCCATCAACGTGTTTATTTATGTATATTTTGATGTGTGTCTCTGTGAAGTGTGTAGTGATAGATTCTGTGCAATCATACAATAAAATGTATTGCATTTCACCTTCATGGGTGATTTCGTGATGTAAAATAAAATAAAATTTAAATAGATATAGAGGGCTTCTTGAATAATCTATCGCTTGATACGTTTTAAAATCTTTTTGAAAAACTACTCGTGTGAACTTAAAGTCATAGACATTTTATTGTTACTGTTTAGATACACAGAAAAAAAAAATTTAGCAACATATCAGTGCCCCTCAATCTTTTATAAAATGCTTTCTGTTTTTTTTTCATAGAATATATTCCACCGAAAGGTATTTCACCTTAACACCAGATATTAGGACTTTTTGACCAATACATGGTCCCACTTTTCAAAATTATAAAATTACAAAATTTACATACAATTTTGGGGAGAGTGATGGTGTTGCTCTTCAGTTAAAATTGAAAGTTTATTTCAATAATATACAAAATAAGGTATTATCAAAATAAAACTATAATTAAAATACAACATAAGCAATGTGTGTGTAAATCTTGTGAATATCTAAACCAGTTTTAAATTATGCATGCATGGGTCAGTCCTTATCCTTTTTTTACGCAAGTAACTTGCAAGAGTACTTTTAATGATTATAAACTGTCACAAATATTTGTCTAAAATAAAGACATTATCAATTGATAAAACTAAGTTAATTTGATAATTAAGGGAATTGCTGAAAAAGTCATCAAGAACAGAATAAAGCAAGAAGCAAAGGAATCCACAGCACCATTGCCTTTTTCTCGATTAACATGGCTGCAAAGACAGAGAAAGCAGTGATGGGGTGTTGCTTCCGTGGCTCCACAGCTATACCACCAGCCATGGAAGAATACTCAGGACTCAAACAACAAGTTCTCATACAAGTATCAGAGTGTAGAGTTCATCTGATGGATGAAGGAGAAGCTCTTGAACTGGCTAAAGGGCACTTCATGATCGTCAAAACCTTCGAAGAGAATGTGTCTCTGGCTACAATCATAAAAGTGGGACATGATCTTCAGTGGCCTTTGACAAAAGATGAGCCAGTAGTTAAGCTGGATGCTCTCCATTACTTGTTTTCCTTGCTGGTAAAAGATGGTGAGCCTCTTAGCTATGGTGTGACCTTTTCAGAAGCTGCTTTGGGAAGTTTGAGTTTGCTGGACTCGTTTCTGAAGGACCACTCTTGCTTTTCTGGCTTGAATGTGAACAAGAAGAACAATCTAGATTGGAGGGAGTTTGCTCCAAAGGTTGATAATTACAATCATTTTCTGGCCAAGGTAATTGCAGGAGGGACTGGTCAGATTGTGAAGGGCATCTTCATCTGCAGCAATGCTTACACCAATAAGGTTCTGTTCTCTTTTTTACTTACTTGAGAGTTATTCAGTGCTTTTCCTTTGCTTTTCACTTTTCATTTTATTATGCTTGACCCTTGTAATTTCTTGAGGCTAGAAAAATGTGAGACTGTGACTGAAAGACTGATAATGTTGAACAGAATAAAACGTTAAACTATTCTCTTTGTTCATGTACTTTGTCTTCATTTTAAGTTTTAAGCCCAGAAAATCAAGTTTTGAACTTTCCTGTTAATACAGTGAAAGGTTACAAAATTTTCTGGCGGTGTAAAGCCACTGCAGAAAGTTTTCCATGTTGCACTTTCTTTGGAAGTTTTACACCTCTTATTAGAAAACTTTGTAGCAGTTATATATTATCAGTCTTTTTATCAGTAACACCATTAAAGAGTGTTGTGAACAGAAGGAATAAAAATTACCATTTACTTGTGATTTGAGACTAAGACTTATCATTTTCTCTTATAGGAACTGAAATTAATTATAAAGACAAAATTATAAACATCAAGTGAATGGTTTGTCTGAAGAAAAAGAAAAAAGGGGAAGACAATCAAAATGCTGTTTATACCACTAAATATATATAACTTGCTGGGTGGAAAATCACCAGGTCCAGAAAGGAGGAGAAACGATCCTAAATAGTTCTGCAGATGAGAAAAATGGTGTTGTGGTCAGGGAAAGCATGAAGAACAAGACTGACAGTGCCTCAAAGAAGAACAAGATTAATAAAAACCTCAAACGGTATTGAAGGAATGGCATTGGACACATAACTATGTTTAGTGTAGGTGTGAATGAGTTTCATTAATTGTGTTTTGTATTTGCATTATAGTGTGAGAAAGCTGTCCAAGATGACAGAAAAGTTAAGCAAATCTTTGCTTAATGGTGTTGGTATAGTCAGTGGATCCGTGATGGCCCCTGTGCTTAAATCTGAACCAGGAAAGGCATTCCTAAAGATGCTTCCTGGGGAGGTTCTGTTGGCTTCCCTTGATGCAGTGAGTGAGTAAAAAAACCATGTGAAACACTTCATAACAGTACTTTTCTTTCAAATAAGAACCACCAACCTGACTTTTTTGATTTATAACTCTCCTAATGCTGCAGACAAGGTTCTAGATGCAGCTGAAGCTGCTGAAAAACAAACTCTTTCTGCCACTTCCAAAGCTGCATCCAGAGCGGTTTCTAAGAGGTAAAGGACATTCCACAGCACAATGAACAGTTTAGCAGATATTTATAGTTGGATTTCATTCCCATTTGGCCAAAACAAGGCTTAGGAAGAATGATTTTTTTAATGGAATTCTTAGTTGTTAGTTACTAATTTGCACTGTGTATTACTCCCTCCAATTTATAAAACTATTGTTAGTTACTTATTGATGTTTGAAAATTTTCAGGTTTGGGGAAAGTGCAGGGGAAGCTACTGAACATGTATTTGCAACTGCTGGACATGCTGCAAACTCTGCTTGGAATGTCTTTAAGATACGAAAAGCTTTAACTCCAGCTTCTTCAGCAACCAATGGAGTACTCAAAAATGCTGCCAAGATTCCAACTTTCAAATAAAAAATTGAATTAAGTTGCTTTCTTCATGTTTCTCAAAGGTGTGATCAGATAGACACCATGTTGTGGAACAATTACTACCTATTTTAACCACTTCAAGTTTTCACATTTTAATTGGTAACCCGTTTTAGTGGAAGTATCAAGATTTCACCAAAAAAGGAGTACCGCTAATACTCTGATTTCTATCCTCTCTAATACTCAACTTTTACCTTCTTTTACTTTCTTTCACATTTTGATGTGATTTTTTTTATCATTGTTGTGTGAGCGATAGATAACGTTTACATCTTTATTTATGAGAGTAGATGGATGATATAAATGACAAAATGGATCAAATTAAAACAATTTGAAGCTACACGATAAAATATATAAATGAATTTTAAACATCGAACTTACATATAGATTCTTACATGTTCCTCAAAAACATCAATAATTATTCACTTTTAACTTTCTTCACGGATGAACACGGTGAAGATTCTCACGGATGAACATGTACTCGACGAAGAAGATGAAAGGTGAATCGGGTGGAACGTTTTCTTGCCTTTATATTTGTATTTTTAACTTAAGGACATAACAATAATTTTATATGGAGTAAGGAGGTGCAGGAAGAGGATATGGAGGTGAAGAAAGAATTCATCAAAAACTAGTTGGCTTTCATCTTAAAAGTAGGTAGGCACCCCAAAATTTATAAAATTAATCTAAATAGAAAAATTTATATTAAGAATGTGAAATATTCTAATAATTTAGTCTAAATTTCATTTAAAAATTAACATTTAATTAGTATTTGATAAATTTCAATTTATAAGATAAAATAATAATAATAATAATAACTATATGTAATTTAGAAAAATAACGTCTTAAAAAAATTATACTGTGAAAACTTTAAACTTGAGTTTTAAATATATTATTTTATTTTAAAAAGTATATCGAAATATGATCATCCCATCATATTAGCGTATCTCCATTGGTGAATCATACCTAAATTATAAATTTGAAATTTGAATCTTATAAAATATTTTCATTGTAGAACATCTGTTGAAAAAATTATATTCATGATCATAAATTTAATACTTGAATTTCATAAATACCTGAATCTAACGAAATTAAAGAACACATGTTTTATTTATTCTAACAGAAGCAGGACAACATTTGATTGTGGGAACAGATCAAAGTAGATTACATAGGACAGAGAAAGAGAAAGACAAAGAGAAAAAGAGGTATGGAAGCAGAGGAAGAAGGTGCAAAGCTTAGCATTTACAAGGCGGCGAGAAGCATAAAGAGAAGAGACAACAGTTTATACAACGCTCTCAGATCCATCTACCAAGACTCCATTTTTGTCTCTGAAATCTCTCTGTTATGGCCTCAGCTCCCTCTCCTCGCCAACCTCCGCTGCGGCCTCTGGTATTCTCGCGCCTTCCACTCCACCTGCTATTTCAAATCCACCGACGGCCACACCAACAACTGCTCCTTCAGCACCGCTCGCCTCAACCTTCACGTCACCCAACTCGCTGGTACTCTTCTTTCTCATTCCCAATTGTCAAAGACGTAACCTTTCTGCCTTACTGCTCATCATTTTTCATCTGGGTAGGTAGGACAGAAGGGAGGCTGCATCATCGTTGATTCCACTCGAAAAGGAAAGCGCTTCCCTGACAGCATGTCCAAAACTATACCCATTTGGACCTGCGTTTTCAATCGGGCCATCAGGGACTTTCGTGTGAGAATTTTTTCTTTCATCACTGAAATACATTTTTGGTCAATCATCTATTATATTCCAACAAAAACAATTTAAATTCAGGGGATTTAGCAAATATTATTGCTTATGATAATGTTCCAGTTATGTGATTGACTTGCTTTGTCTTCGTAAACTAGGAATCTAATGGTTGTCATGAAAGTGTTGATGAATGGGATTGCTCCTTGCACCTTCCCCTGTGGGTTTCCCAAACAGAAAGAGCCTCCATTGAGAAGCGGTTAGAGGAATGGACTCTGTTACTGAAAGCAAGTGGGGCTGATATTGCTTCCCTTGCTGCCTGCTTGAGGAAGCCCTTGCGCCCTCTCTGGATTTCTCAGAAAACTGTCATCTGGTTAAATGAAGTGCCTCACCATGAATCTTGGGATTTCACACCCATCATTCTTGTGTCGGCGTCTTCACCAGTTGGTATGAGCCAACATGGTACTACCTCTGAGTTCAGCTGGAATTACATACCCGGTGCTGGAGATGATGAAGAAAGCTGGGCCAGGGGTTTATCGCCTGGCCTTTTCTGGAAACACGTTTATGATATTATAAACTCAGGTCCTGATGTGTGTAACCAGAAGGTTGCAGATATAGTTGAAAAGAGCCGAGTAACCCGTGCTTATAGAGGAGAAAGCGCACCACAGATTACAGTTAAACCCCTTAAGTCATCCTCTCTTGCACAGGATGAACCATTGGTGACTTATGATGCTTCAATTGTTAAAACTGACACTGAGTCTTCCGAAGATTCTGGATTATCTTTGTTGGGACCAACTAATTTGGCAGTTGGCACATCTCGGATTGGTATGCTTTAGTTAATTAATTTGATCCACTTATAGTCCTCTGGTGCATTTCTTTTGATGATGACTGGTCCTGTTGAGTTTATGATTACAATTTTTGAAAAGAGGTTTGTAAAATGTTTATGTGGCTGAATGTTCATTGTCATAGTACAGCTGCAGACGCTGCTGATGTAGATTGCATACTCAACTGTGATCAGGAGTCCATCTCTGTCTGTCTTCCCGGTGCTGAATCATATTTGCATCTTCCAATAATGGTTAGTACGTAGTTGAAGGAAAACTTTTTATTTGTTTTTATTTTTGTGGAAATCCCTACTCACTTTAATCTTTTATGGTCAGACTTCAAAGTTTGATCGATTTTCTTTATTGACCAATCTTCCTAAAGCGGTGAGCTTTGCAAAGATCAATCTCAGCCAGGGAAAAAGACTTCTAGTTTGTTGTAATAATGGTAAGGGCTCTGAAGTACCCTCTGTCTACTTTGTGTATTTTATTAAGTAGACTAGGATTTGTTTGAAACCAAATGACATGTATTCTTCTTGTGTGGTTTTTATGATTTTAGAACAGTTCAATTGTCATTGATATAGCATTGTGTCGAGTTTATTTTTGTTTCTTTTGTAGTACTACTTGATAAATGAATACCTGCACTCCCATTTCACTCTTCCACAGATTTGTTTTGCTTACTGATCACCCTCAATTATGTATCCTTGTAGTTGAGCCAACACCCCGTTCACTCCTAAATATTCCCAACTCCCAGTAGAAAAAACAAGTTTTACCATTGTAAATCTTCATCTAGGATTCTTGGTATCTTGAATCTTCATTATTCAAAATTCCTTTAAGGCCTATCGTTACAACAATCATAGCCTCTCAGACTTAAGAAAATGTGGGAATCTGAATTCATGCTTTTACAAACTTTCATAAATTACCACGTGTATCCTTTATATGATATCTTTCAATTTTATACCAATTACCAAACATAAGGATTTTGAACACCTGTTTACCTTTTACTCATCCTATACTTGTGTATCTAAGTTATTTTCCTGTGAACCAAGCTCCTTCATATGTACTTGTCAAGTATTTGGTGTATGTTCAGAGTTACATTCACTGCCCTTTGAACTTGTATTTCTGTATCCTTTTTTTTTTTTTTTTTTTTTTTTTTTTTTTCTGTATAACTCTATCATTTTGAATCTCTAAGGTGCCTTTCCTTAATCCTTCTAAATCATTCTGTGTAAAAGCAAATTATGAAGTACTGTACTAAACAAATAATATATCAAATTTCTTTGCTTTTCAGGGGAAGATATTAGTGTATGTGTTTGTTTAGCAATCTTAATGTCATTATTCGATGAAAAAGGTACGTATCTATATATCTTTCATATTGTTAGAAAAGATTAATTAAGAAGCGCATATCTCACTTACTATAGAATCAACGAATCAACATTGTTGTTGCATATTCATCATATCCTTTTTCAAGGATACTATCATATCGTTTTCATATTTATTTACTGAATACTTAAAAACTGACTGTCAAATAGAGTAAGGGAATTATGTAGGAAACATAAAGCACAGGAAAGTTAAAATAAAAATCAATGATTACACCATAATTGTACACCTACAGTAGCCTTTCCATTTTTTTGACATTTATCTCAAGATAAAAGTATTCATGTAGTTTGAAACACATTAGGCGTCTAATCTTTGAACAAATATTATACATCTTTAATTTTCTGTGCTGCTATTGCATGTCCATCACTGTGTGAAGCCCAAAAATTGATTAGGCTTAAATTGGCATGGTGGTCTAAGCAAATCCAGGTCTAGTTAATAGCTGAAAGTAAGTTTTCTGGGTGCGTATTTGATGCTTTATAATGAGTCTATCACTAATCATTCGTCCCTGTGATTATTTTAAGGTACGTTTGATGATGGGAAATCCTTCGATGCAACACAAGTCACAAAATGGGATATGAGGCGACGGCTTGTATATTTATGCAAGTTTGCAACAGATGCTCGACCGTCCAGAGGAAATTTGAGGCAAGTTTTCAACTTTCTTATTGGTGGAAAATGCGTTCGTGATTTGGACTCGGAAAGAGATGAGTAATTGGAAGTGGAATTGCATGGGCACGTCAATGATTAGCTTTGGTCATTCCTTAAACTTTTTAAACTTCATTACGGTGGAAATTATGGTTTATATTTAGTTTTTTATTGCTGGACGTTTTAGTTATCAAATATTGATACCTTATTTAATAACTGATTATGTTGAATCAGCTCCTCAATACATTTTAAATTTGACTTCTATTGGTTACGCCATACAGATATAAAACATGTTATTCAACACATACCATAGTTGAAATATTAAAATTAAAATCCCCTCAATTGTTAACTGCGTTATATATCAATTAATTCAATATTTGCTTATGAAATTTGCATTCCAGAACATGAATATGAATATATTTTATTCAAAATTTTAATCTCTGCAGTGTGAAATTGAAATATGTAGACCGTATGATTACACAAATATTGTGAAAATATTGATAGAATGGGCAACATAACATCTGAATATATTAATGACATTTAAAAACCCTAATATTGGAGAAAGATTTCCAAGATGGCTTGTGTACGTTGAGGGATTATACTTGCTTTACTTTTCAATTTATTTCGTTGTGGAAATTGAATTTGCCGAACAGTCTCGTAATGAATTGGCGTCAAATCAAGTCGTCAGGGATGATGTTTTCTTTTGGGCCACGCATACTCGTATGCATTTACGGCTTTTAAACAATAATTATGTAATTAAAATAAGACATTCTTCAATCCTACTACAAACCATAAAAATGGTATCAAGAAATCTCATGTAAAATTTTAGTATGATAAACATGTCAAATTTATGTCTGTTTTTATTAATGAACATTAATAGATGATTTGATATCAAGCTTTATTGTATTGGATATATAAGGCAAGCGCATCATTTTTATTATCACTAAAGATTTTTAAGTCTGTGTATTTAGTATTATACATTTATCATTCCAATCCATTTCTGATTTTACCCAGTGCATACTTGTGTTACCTTTTGGTTTCCACCTTCATATATTTGCAAAAACATCTCTTTCTGTAATTTGGATTTGAATTCTACGCTGAGTATTTTATGCTGTTCCTATACTGTGTCTTTAAAAAATAAGTTCATTTTAATATTTTAAAATCAGTGTATTTTAAAAGCACAATTAAAAAAAAAAACATAAAAAACCTCAACAGAAAAATTTGAACTCATCTCTTTGATTAACTTTTTCATTGAAGTGCATTGAAACCCATGCTGCTTAAGTTTCAATAGGAGCATCAAGTATCAATAGGAGCATAAACACAGCTTAAATAGACATTTTTCTTATTACAAGCTTTCCTTCAACTATATTTTAATATTTAATGACATGTGGACAAAAAAATAGAACATAAACTAAAATTAAATACTGATCTCTTATTATTATAGAAGTTTTTGTTTCACTGATTGAAAATTAGACATGGTAGCAAGAGTTATTACTTCATTAGACTAATTTCATCCTATATTTTCAAATCAAATAAAAGATATTGAGAATATTGAATGCAATGAAATGGAATAAAGTTCATATCATGCTTTATTCCATTTCTTTCAATAAAAGAAATTCAAACAATACAATTGATGGCATTTCATTCTGTTATCCACATAACCGTTCAGGAATCAGGACCAAATGGAGAAGAAAAAATAGTACTGACCTATATACTTCATTACAACAAGCCAGCCCTAGCTAGTTGTCACTCGTCACGAAGCAGATTCTGTTTTCCCAATCAACTCTGTACAGCAGGTTAGGAGACACAAGGTGAAGTGATACCAAGTACCAATGGGGTCATATGAAAAATAGAAAAAAAAAAAAAAAAAAAAAAAAAGGTTTCTTTATAGATCAACTCTACAACTTCATTACCGTCTCTGTCTTTCTCAAGATTGAAAAAGATTAAAGAGAATCAGATTCTTAGGAAATTAAAGGAGGCCTTTGCTGACGTTTTCTCTTGGATTTCAGATCAACAACTATGATTGAAATGTTATCTTTACTATTTCTACCATATGCAATTTCAGTCAGGCTGTCGGCAACAACTTGTGCAGGAGATGGTTCCTCCACTGACATGGATCTGCGGCGTCTTCTAAGAATGTGGCGTGCCACTTCTCCAACCTCTTCATTGCTCATTACATCCCAGAGCCCGTCACTTGCCAAAACTAAGCACTCATCTTCGTCTGTTCTTGCTGTGAAAGTTATCTCAGGCACCGGAATAATCCATGGTCTCAAGTACCGATCACCTGAAACATCATCGTTAAGCAGGTCAATACAGGACTAGTCATAGACTTGGTTTCAGGATGTCCAAATGCTAGCCCTAAAAGAAAAGAATAAACGCAAAGTTTCCACTAGATGCTGCTAAACACATGTAGCCTTGAAAATCCGGTGCTATACATACCAAAATACCTTTCTTGCAGATAATCTGAATTATGTATACTACCAAGTTTTCAAAGTAAATGTAAATGTGATTGCTGGAATATTTATAATTTATAATTAAGATAATATGAAATAAAGCTATATAGATAATCAGGCATAGAAACTATGTTTAACTGTTATTGTTGAAGACTTTTCTTGAATTTACTGAAAAGTTAAATAGCTTCTGCTAAAACTTCTGGAGAACCATCAACTAGAAATTTCTACGTACTCTGGGATTTTTCAGTAATATCGAAAGAGAAGATGACCGTACATTAGTATTAGATTAGAAGAATAATAGGTTTGTAAGATGAAGTAGATGAATAGGTCAATCTTGTAACTGCCTACGACTGTGAGAATACAACTTAAACAAAAGCCACCGATCTGGATTTACAAGCTAGGAAAATGTAGACCGGTATAAATTCAATTTTTTTGCCTTTTGCTATTTAACCTTTTAATTTAATAAGTGCACTCTTCATCTTCATTGTTCTTCTGAGCCCAGTATTCTTATCCTGATTATTCTTTAAATACTTGCATCCCATCTCCATTATTTGGTAAACTCTTTACATCTATTTTCTCCTCTGTCTTTTATTCTCTGTAAAAAAATATCACAATTTTATTTATTGAAAGTAACCTTTTGGAAAATATATACCTATTCAAAGTACTTCTTAGAAACATTTATATATATATATATACACAAATTCAAAGTAACTTCTAAAACTAAAAGCCAAAATTCATAATAACTTTTACAATAAATATATGTTTCTATAATGTTGTTTATGGATGGTAAGGTTAGGTGTGTAGACAAAAATGGAGAATAACAACTTAAATGAAAGAAGAAAGGGGTTCGAGGAATAAAGGAATTGAAACAAAGAACCATGTTTCCGAAAGAAAGGATACAAAAGAATAAAGAAGAATAACATTTTAAGAAGAATAAAACAATGATTATTTAATAAAAAGAATAAAAAGGTAATTACGTAAATTTATATACCAAAATAAAGGGGGCAAGGGAGCCTACTTAATAAATTGGAAGGTGAAATTAGCGAAAGCCTTATTTTTCTTTATCCGTTTAAGTTAGAGTCAGAGTTCTGAGACTAATGGGCCGATCATGCTAGAGTTTTTTTTTCTAAGAAATACAATTTACTATTTATTTATGGCTCAGGTAGTTTTAAATATATCATAAACTTTAGTATTTTTAATTAAATTTCTATTTGAAATTTTCTTTATGTTAAAAATATTTTTTTTATTTTTATTTTTTCTTGTAAGAAAAATATCTCTCTCCAACCCATGGATGAAATTGTTATTTTCCTCTCCAATCTCGTTCAAATTTGTTATCAAATCAGTCATTCATTTTTTTTTTTAAGAAAGAATAAGTCGATCAACAAGTTAGATATTGGAAGATAAAAATAAACCTGGTCATTTATTAACGATAAGATAAAATCAAATAACAAAATACTTGAAAAAAATATTTTCAAACTTAACAGAATTTTTTTTAATAATAACTTAATTAAAAGTACTCATTTTTATATCCACCTACACATCCATTTAACATATAACTAATAAAAATATTTTTTTCTTCCTATCTCACTCCTCTTATCAAATTATATATGCTATAAAAATATAACCTTCTTTCTATTTCTATATCATAAATATATTGGATGTACATCAATCATTTTCCTTTATTTATTTCATCTGTTCCCGGAACTAACTCAACCTCCAACTCATAGGATTATGTCACTCCTCCTCCAGCTATATCGCTCTAGTCTTAATTTCTATTTCCCTTAGTCATCGTATATCTCTTCTCATTGTCAACTACTCATGCTGGTGTCAGAAAAACCTAGAATCGTGAATTATAAAATTTAAAGCAAAAGTTTGACAAAATTCAACCAGAACTTAACAAAACCTAAATATGATTGCTGGACGTTTTCTCCATCCAAAAGTCAAACACAATGACGACTCGACTCATTCTATTAAAATAATTCCAAAGTACCTACGGTTAAGGAAGTGTGAAAATAATTTCAGACTAAACAAATTGCAGAATAGCTAGAGTTTGTCCCAATTCAAAGAGAAAGTCATAATAACGGTTAACTCTCTCGAATAAATTAAATTTTCAGTATATGTAATTCTTCTTTTCTGTGAAAATGAGGTAAACTTAAATTCACTCTTACATGATATCAAAATTTATTTTAAGAAGATTTGTTAGATCTATTGTCCTTGTGCTATTTGGATGTTATTGAATTACTTTCAAATAGACTTAAGCTCACTTTTTACAACAGACAAGTTTTCACAAGTTTCTTGATGTCTTACTTCCAAAACTAAGTTATAGTGAAGAGGATAACTGTGTAAAGACGAGAGAGAGAAAGGAAAAGCGGATAGCAGAGAACAGAGACAAACTGTATTTAGAAACTAAACGTGATTACAGCAGCAGAGAGAAGAGATGGGTATAAAAAGAAAGAGAAACAACTGCCATGCATGAGACATGCACTTCGAGATACAGTTTGTATTACGTAACAAAGTGTTCCTAAGAATAATTTTTATAAAATTAGTTACTAAGTAATATACCAAAAAGTTAGAGCGAGTTTTATAATTCTTTTAATAAGTGAAAGTTGTATTTATATTATACCATACGTCAAGGGAATTGAGAAACAGTGTAACATAATATTGTTTGATAATTGAGAGATCCTCTGCTATGAAAGGACCATCTATAATGCAAGTACTTGCATAAACTAGTTACCAATTAAAATAACCAAGGGAATAGACAGGCAGGCTCTTTCTATCTTTTAGATCATAAAATGTTGCTATAATCACAAAGATATGCAGAGAATTTGTTCGAGCATATATAAAATGTTGCAGGCTCTTTTATTTACTTCTCTAGGGATACTTTTTCCCCTCTCACTTAGCAGCTTCGTCCTCTTACTTTGTTATCTCACGAGTCACGACGCTCATCCTCAGACTCATATTCAAGTATCAAAACAAAAGAAGGGTTTTAACTCAAGCTCAGATTCCCTATCTTAACTTCCATTCTCCCACTCTCATTATCGCAACTACTGCAGAGAGTTTCAGTGTCTGCGCATTTTGTTGTGTTTCTTTTAGTAACTTATTTATGGTGACACCAGCAAGAAAATGACCATTGTACAGGAGTATAGATAATTACCATAATCCCTAATTACTAGACGATTAAAATCAAAATACTAGACAATTATAGCCGTTTGCATCCTTTATTTTCTCATAGCAGAGACATAATTGGCCATATTAACGTTGAAAGTAACTTTGTGCCTCTATTAATAGTTCAAAAAGAAGAAAAAAATTCACAAATTCTTAACCTAAGATTGGGTGTGAAGATAATCAAGGTACCTATGGCTCTGGACATGGCAAGAACACCAAACACCCTAGCTCCATTCCAGTTTATGACTTTTCCTCCTTCTCCTTCAATTCTCAAGAGTTCATCTTGTCTATCCGGCTGTACAAACAAGGACAATGGTATCTCAATTCCGTTAATGATATAAGCATAGGGGAGGAAAAAATACCTTTACTAACATAATTAAATCAATAAATTATAATATTATATAATTATATAAATGAAATTAAAGTATACAATATTTTTAAAGTTTTTTTTTAAGAGAGTTACCCTCCTTACAACCGACCCTGATTACGTTTTGAGTACATGGCTGCATGGGCGAGTTTTCCCTTTTTCATTTTTAGTGATCCCTTCCCACGAGTTAAAATTATTTAAGAATTTCAAAAGCACCAGAGGTCAGTGTTTTTATCTTTTTATTGTAATTGTTGACAATAAATTTATAGTCTTTACTTACACAGGGAAACTAAAGAACGACTGAGAAAAATATCCGGCCTACTTTAATAAACTGGCAGTACATCTAGTTTTCCATTCAAGAAACCTAAAACGGAACGCAAGATCACACGGTCGGAGTTATATCATCAAGATAAGTGGGTTATGACTAGACCTGACCTTTTGATCCACTGATAGGGGGATAGTTTGTGTCCTGCGGCAGAGAACTACCCTTGAGTCGCCGCAGTTGGATGCAATAATTTGGCAACCAGATAGAACAACCACAGAGGCAGTAGATCCTACCATTTCAGGTGCAACTGCGTCTGAAAGGATTTCATTGTCAGTCCTCTCAAAACTGTTAGCAAATACGGTTTCCCACTTTCTCTGCCACTCAGCTCCACCTGCCACTTCTCGGTTCCACTCCTCTGCTATAACATCGTGCATCCGCTTAGCACAGAACTGAGCCACCTAGGATTATTAAATTACCACAATCGTTAGGAGAATGGTAAACTTTTCATCATGTACTCCCATCCTGTTTATATGGTGTTTATTTAACCAAATACGAATCAAGAAAGGTAAAATTATATAAAGTACCGTTTCTTGAAAAATTTATGACAACATTCCAAGTTTACCCTTACTTAAAATATCAAATTTTACTATTAATTGTAGAGAAATTAGAAAATTCAAGTGACGAAGAAAAAAAGGTGACGACTTCAACAAATTGTGAGGAGTCTTGTATTAAGGACTATCGAATATTTCTTGAACGGATCTTATAGTATTAACTTCATCAGGACGGCCAGATATATTCTAGGTAGCTCTTTGTGTTGCGAAGACCACTTATGCATTTGACTAGAATCAAAGATTAGTACAGTTTAGATAAAAAATAGAAAATAGCCATCAAGGGGAAATTTAGATGAGTTTAACACCAAAATATTATCCATCTATAATGAGCTCCAGGCTTCCCATTTTGGACAGGTATTACTTCTCCCATGTACAAGGAGAAGGACGTTCAGAGTTCAGTTGCCCTTCTTAATCCATCTTTGATATCATAATTCTGAAATAGATAGTTGTAGTCAAAGAAATATACTCGATTTAATACTCAAAATAATAGGTGTTAATGTCATAATTAATCATCCAATCTACATGGTAAACTTTTCAATGAGAAAATTAGAATAGCCTCATTTTTTTGCTGATACAAAAAAAATTAAATAAAATAACTCTCATTTAAGCATCCTGTAACAAATACTGAGTCTAATCAAGCATCTTCATATGCGATCTTCATTCATCCATAGACCTATTTTTTCTTAAATGTAAGAGAACAAGAACGACACAACTTACCACTAAAAGTTTCTCTCATTTTCTGGTGAATTCGCTCCACATTTTTTCCCCCACAACTCACCTTGAAATTCCCTTGCACTTACCTTCAAATGCAAATCAACGATATAGCTATCGCGCAGAATAACATAGGACGACACTCAGGAAGACGCTTTCCGTGACTCAGTTGGAAAGAGATAAAAATTGGTACAGTTAAATGACCATTTGTTGACAGTTCCATAGTTGTTTACTTAAAGCTCCGATGAAATTGTGGAAATTTATCAGGTATCCTTACTAAAAGTTTGGGATCCAAACATTTTCGACGTCTGAATTGAATATACAAATTTGTTTTTGTCCAATGGGTGGAATAGATTGATAATCAATTGGGAAACCCAACTTGTGAGGTCTATCTAGAAGGGTAATACTTTTTTAATACCTTTTGTTTACGCAAATTTTCACTCCACTTGCTTATTCGAAAATAATTCTGAAATAACAATATTCTACTGAAAAAGAATCCCAAGATTTTAAATGCAAAATTGTTAAAAAAGGCATGAATCTTATCTGTTGTGAAGTGTGGAGAGCATAATCTTTCTACGAAGAGAAAGTTCCACATAAACTTTAGTGTTGTTCGGTACCCAATACAGGGGGAAATCGTTTTATATATTCAAAGAATAATGTTTGAAACAGTTGAGATTTAATCTAGTAACATAGACCTAAGCAACTATGTAATGTAATTTATTATAATTTATTGGAAATTGGTATTCAAAAGAACATAAGAAACTTTTCCAGAATGAAGCAGACTAACCACAACCATCATCAGGAAGCCCCACAATATAACATGCCAAAAGTAGTGCAAAGGAGCATAATTAGCATAGGTCCCACTTCCTCACACATGAACAATACACCTTTTCTTTAGACAAAAAGCTCATCCTTTCATCCACGTGGCCACCCACAGTAACACTTCCTAATCATTATATTTCTTTTCACAGGAAATAAATAATAAACATATAATTGTATCGACAAAGAATTTTTAAATACAACCTTTGAAATAAAGGTAGCTAACAACCGTAATTAAGTATTGTCAATATATACTTGTTAAATTAAATAAATAATACAAACAAATAATTTATGCACAAAAAAATGTCATCACCTAATTATAAATTGTGACTTTTATAATAATTATGTTAAGAATTATATAAAATAATTTCTTATTAGTCACAAAATTGAATCTATACAAATAAATCTCCAAAAGTATTTATACAGATAATGAAATGAAAAATCATAAACTAAAATAACATAAAAGATTTTATAAATTAATTTAATTTTTTAGTGTTAATGAAAAAGTCTTATAAACACATAAAAACCAGGCTAGTGCAGAAATACTTTCTGATTTATTTCAAAATGGCTGTTTTCTTCAAGCTAGACTTGGCATTCCACAACTTGATGATTTGTCTGTGATAGAAACCACGTCAGATCTCAGTCACGCTAATCAATCCCCATTCCAAATCAGTACAAGTATCCATCCTAGAAAAGAAAAGGCCCACCCCCTATTATGCACGGTCACATTTACACGTGTCACAGCAAAACGAAAAGCACCGTGAATTTATCTCTCTCTGCAAGGACCACTCTGCCTATGAACCTACAACACGTGGCCTTTCTGAGCAACACACCCACCAACCACATTCCCAGTTTAAACTTAGCCAGCCCAATAATTCCGATATCATTTTTTATTTATTTACAGAGTAAATAATAGTAGTAGAATAAACATCGATACTAATCCACCAGATAAATAACAATTAAAAAGAGAATAAGTAAATATTAATCAGAACGCCACACTCCCTCCCTGCGCAGTCACCATAACCACCAACACCTCTTTCAAACTTCAATACATATAAAAATGAAAATATATTTCTCGCAAAAAATTAAATAATTATTAGAAAATGAACGAAGGAGAAGAAGAAGAAGGTGTACCGAACCTGTGAGCCACCGTGGCCGTCGTAAACGCCGAAGAAATGAACGGGAGCAATCTCGCCGGAGGATCTGGAGCCGGGAGCGGTACAACCGCCGACGTGATCGCACGTGCGAGACATGAATCCCGGAATAACTGCCACGGCGTCCTCCATCTCTTTCCTTCTCCCAATCACCGAAGTGTGTCCCCAACTCACTCCCTTGTTACTCCTTCCGATGCACTTCTCCCTCACCGCCGGCGCCTCGCAGTCATTGAGCCCTGCACGATGCAGCGGCGGCTGCGGCGAGAGTACCGTCTCGGTAACTGCGATAGGAGGAATCTCCCCGGAGCCGCTGCTGATAGAGGAAATGTCGCCGGAGCTGTTGAGGTTCCGGAAATCTTCGGTGCTGAGTGTGGAGGAAATGACGGAGCCGGAGCTGGTGGACGCGAACTCCGAGTCCAATCGTTCGAGTAGGTCGTCCTCCTCCATAGCTCAACGTTGTCGTAGTGTGAGAGAGGGAACGGGGAGAAAAGGAAGCGAGGAGGCGATAAAAGGAGGTGAAAGGAGAGACGAGAAAGCGACACGTGTGAAGAAAATGTAAGTTTTGTTGATGGCACACGCATCTATTGTGAATTGTGAGTGGGGAAAGAAAGGAAAAGGGAGAGAGACACCAACTGTTTGTAAATTGCAGTCGTACTCACCTGCCTTATACTGTGTCTCCACCTGTCCCTCCATTGATCTTCCTTCCACACGTTTCTTTTCCTCATCACGCCTCTTTCTAATCCACTGCTTCACACCACCCTGCACCCGCTCTCATCCTACTCGCTCTGATCATTCTACGAATCATGATAAAACCCTTCCCAGAGTACCAGGTGGATTCCGCTGCACTGGATTGCAGCCTTGTAGGTGTGACGTGTGAGGAACCTATGTACGTAAGCAACGGTACTCTGTCTTTGATTAGAGTAACGCCAGGTGGCACCAAGGATTACTTTAGGGACCTACTCGTTTGGTAAAATTTGACGTGTGAGTTAATTGAACTTGAATGAGAAAATAATGAATTCTTTTTTTTTTTTTTTCAAATTTGCTTTCTGCATTAATGAATGAGTATCTTTTCAAAAGAAGTACAAGAAAGTTTGCAAGAGTAATTTTTTTTATATGATTGACTGCGACGGAGGAATTGGTCGTTCTAAGCTACAAGTCTACTCTATACTTCCAGGTGTTCACTCTTGTGAAATTGAAGCCATCCTGGTGTGGACTTCAACCAAACCCCAACAACGCGTGGTGATTTCTAATTTCTTGAACGAGGTAGAAAGAGATTAGACAAATGCCAAATGGAAGAATCAATCATCTAGAACTAGAAAAGACACAGGTAACAATAGCATGTAATAATGGGGCAACTCTTTTAGTCCAGTTCATCAAGATAAAAAATAAAATAAAATATTACATTTGGTTAAGCTTATTTTGAGCCTACATTGAAATTTTTATACGAAAATTTGCAAGTTAATTTGATTGATTCGTTAAAATTAATATGTATTAAAAGAGATTATTCGTAAGTTCATTGCTAACTATATAAAAAATATGTAAAATAAAAAGTAGTTGTAATCACAATCGCATAAGTCAATATTCAGATTTTGACACCAAATCTGTTAAAATAACATTATGACCTACATTTGAAATATTAATCATTTTAAAATTCAGGCACTCCTATACAGATTTATCATTAAGATATGTCTGTGGCAAAATTTTGTGAGCCTACCACAACTTTAAGTAAGTTATTTTATGAATACAAATATTCTTCATAAATTATCATTTTAAATAAAACAATAAAATAGTATATCTATAATCTTCTGCTATCTTGATTTTTTTAAGACAATACAAAAACATACAACTATATATTTTTTTCTTCTCACTACACGTATATTTTATTCCTACCAAATACACCTATCAAATATCTTGATCGACCGAGTTTGTAACATTCCTAAGTAACATTGCGTGAGAAGCAATGCAGATGGCGCACAAGGACAGCAGTGATCATGAATCCCTGTCACTGTATTAGAGTACTTGAAATTGAATTATAGGAAACAGGTGGTAAGAGTCCGTACAAAAAAGAAATATAAATTTAAGAATGCAGAATAAAAAAATGAAAAAGGAAGAAGAAAGTCTCAATCATTTTTTGTTATAAATAAAACCCAAATAACTATAAGAACAGACTGTGAAGTCATAGTTGCTTATGCAAACTTTCAACTATACAGTGATAAAAAACCACACAAAAGATGAATATTATTTAAAGAATTGGTCTATCACAATGGTATAAAAGCAAAAGGGTATCAGTATCAGGGTGGTATGTTTATAAGGTTTTACCCTTTAGGCGAGTTGAGATGAACCTCCAAGGCTTTGAATGCCCAGAGTCCAGTTAAGACTGTGACTTCCACCGCCAACAGGGTTTTACCAATTATGTGTTGATATAAAATTCAATAAAGGTGGCAGAGCCTCCTAGTTAGGAATTTATAATTTTTTTTTTAATTTTTATAAATTTATACAAAATATGAGAAAATATAAATTTAAACAAAATATAAGCAGATAGAAAGCGAGCGGAATATAAGCAGATAGAAGGCGAGAAGGATAAGCAAATGAACTGGAAACATGCCTTAATAGAATACACAATAAGTTATTTTATATAGTATAGTTTAGAATATAATAACTTGAAGATCTTATGTTAACTTTGAAATTAAGAGATTTTCAGAACTTTCGTCTTCTGGATATTAAGAAGACCTCTTTCAGGACTTACGACTGCCCTCACTAGGGTCTTACTTTGACCTGTTCTGGTCAATTCACCTGCCTCAACGAAAATTTTATTTCTTTTAATCTCAATCTTAACATAAAACCATCAAGTTTAAATTATATTCGCATATACTATATAAAACAACTAAGGCATCTATTAAGACATGATTAAAAATTTAGCCAGACATATTCATAATGACTTACAGTATGTTCTTCAAAATAAGAAAAAGAGAGCAATCTTGTAAAGAGAGTAGAGAGAAGACAGAGTTTCTCACACTAGAATTTCTGATATACTGAGTCTGTGTAGTTGGGAGTTTGCATAAGCAACTATGGCCTCACAGTCTGTTCTTATAGTTATTTCGGTTTTATTTATAATAAATAATTCGAAACTTTTTATAGAGTTTATTACAGCATTTACTTCATAGTCTGTTGATGTGGAGTAAACCTGTGGATTTATGTGGT
>Ga0209489_102549_pt1 | contig 36924 bp, 24 predicted proteins | sample SiratrowhiteBW_FD_187527 | JGI IMG/M metagenome (GOLD analysis project Ga0209489, IMG submission 187527) | Root nodule microbial communities of legume samples collected from California, USA - Siratro white BW (SPAdes) (version 2) | ecosystem: Host-associated > Plants > Roots > Nodule | place... | reverse complement strand
TTATATTATAATAATAAATAAAATAACTACTAATAAATCAAATAATTTTTTTAGGAACTTTTTATATTAAAATTATCCTCTTTTATATATTTCTTACTTTTTCTCTCTTTTCCTTTTTTTTTTTTTCATTTTATCACGTTAGCTGGAGTTTCTTTTAAACGTCGTCCATTATGTTTTCTAAAGTTTCGTTAAATTTTTTTCTTTAATTTTATGCTCTTTTCTCCTTTCTTATTTCCTCATATTTATCTTATACTAAACTTAGGATATGTGAAACATATATAGTAACAACTATACTCATACAATTGTTTTTCACAAAAAAAATATTCATGACGCAAACCAAAAATCTAGCGACAACGTGAAAGACGTGACAAAATTATTTTTGTTGCATGATCAATTATAAATAGTTATAACCATTGCAGTTAATATACTTTTAGTCATATATTTTAATTATATAATATTTTTAGAGAGTTTTAATTGTATAATTAAGTTTTGTTTCTGATATAATAAAACTTTTTTTTCGACGTTTGTAATTAATATTTTTTCACTCTCAATAAAACTTCGATATATGTTTACAAGTCTCAGTCCTTTGAACCGATTATGAGAGTAATCATCAAAGTTTTATCGCACTTAAAATTCTTCAATGTATAAATATTTTAAAATATAAATACATTTTTACAAACATATAAATATTGTTTTCCTCTTATAAATGCACTTAAAGACAAAATAAGGATTTAGTTATTGACATGAAAATTGCGTAAAAAATTCAGTCTCTTCAACTATGGACTCAAGACGATCATTCTCACCTGCCCTAAAGGATCACGCATACGTAAGAGAACCACATAAGAACAAGCATTATCGTCTCTCACGTAACATTTGTACTACATATACGTAACAATTGTATAAATGAAATAACTAGTTATTATAAAAGAAAAAAAAACATTTAATTGTAGTTATAAATTAAATCCAATTTTGACAATAGCTTTTATGTGATTTTGTTCCTTTTCAATTGAAGATGATTTTTTCGTACATTTAAAATATGAGAATTGAGTGCGCAAAACAAAAGAAACAATGAAGAGATTAGTGCGTGGACCACAAAAAAACAATAAAGAGATTAGTGTGAAGTTGAGTTCAGCAGAAGCTAGGTGGACATGGAATGGAAGCACCGACCAAAGCTTGTGGGTTTGAAGAAACGTGCAGCGCCGTAGAAAACAGCTATATAGCCAGGTCCAGCCAAGAGAGAGAGAGAGAGAGGAACACGTGAGAGGGGTGGTTGGATTCCCGTGAGAGCAAACCAAAAACCATGCCCATACCATACAGAGATTACATAGGAACAAGGTTAACGTTACATTATTTCACGAGCCACACTTTTCATCATCTACTTCTGCAACATATTCATGACATGTCAATTCAACCATGTTTTAATCCTCCTTTACCACAATAAACTGGATAAAGAAAGTACAAGGTTCTAGAACCAAATCCACTTATTGTAAATAAAAGACTGTTTAATGAATGTATTTAAAATGGTCCAGTTATGTTACCAGAAATAATAGACACGCTTTTGAATCACGATAAAGGGTCAGGATGCAAGAATATTCTTACATCCCAGGTTTTCGTATATGCCTTCCACTGACTTGGGTATCATGTGGCGTGCCAATCGCAAAAACAACAGAGACTAACATCTAATATTTTCATCAATTTCACAATTATTTTTGTTTATTCGTTGATGTTGAGCATTTTAACTAGGATAAACCAAAACCTGATTGTAAAAGCCGAAGAAATAAAGATTTGTATTGCATTTTATTTCTGACATAGTATTATTCTTATCACTTTTGGAATTGTAACATGCTTCATTAATTTTTAAGGTTGTTTCATGAAAGTGTTTGATAAAGGAAGTTGCTATTCTTACACAGGGAAAGAAAAAGCGGCCTATCTATTTTTTTTGTTATGCTTTATATACTTTTTTTAAAATGACATACTCTCTACTTTTGTGTCAAGAGTTATCTTTCCGTGTATTAGAATAATGGACCGAAAGGGTATATCTTGCCAAAGACATTCTAAATTCAAATTTAGATGAGATATTAGTAAGGTATATACTTTAGAATCTTTACATATATATATTATTTTAATGAATTTTTACTTGTCTCAGTCCTTATCAAGGATCTAATACATTTTTAAATTGTGATTAAGATATAATTATCTAGTCAGTGTTTTTCACAATGATATTATTTGTAAGGTCGAAATGTAGGAAGTAGTGATTTTAATTTTGTTATGCTCAAGTTGAACAATGACGAAGGATCTTTCGAAAAGAAAAATCAACATTACTTTTTTAGCTATATCAGTAATAATAATAATAAATAAGAATGTTCGTGAAATAAAATTTCCTTTTTGATAGTGGTCACGTTAATTATATTTGTATGTTGATCCACTAAACGTAATAGCGACGAAGAGTTTTTTGGAAAAAAAAATTTACTATTTTCAATCGATGCATTTTGACTATATCAGTACACTCGACTCAGACAATAACAAAGAGCTTATTGAAAATAAAAGTTTCATTTCTTTGACTAAAATCACCCAAACTATATATGTACATTACTCCTTTAATGGTGGTGAGTACATTTTTACTCATACTTAAAACATGTAATCTAGCCTTCTTAGATTATAACTGTGAATAAATAATTGGTTTAATTGAAATTTACTTAATTAAGTTATTTGGATTTTAATTGCAATTATTGTTTAATATTAGATTTTTAACACAACAGATAGTCTAATTCTTATTGCAACAAACGATTCTATAAAAGTATTAGTATTTATTATACTAATGCAAAGGCTAAGAAGAGTCTGTTGCATTGATATGCATGAGCTTGATTAGTCAAAGTCCAATTTGATTATCTACGACAAATTTAGAAACAAAATATTTAAAGAAAAGTGGAAAAAAAAAATCTGAAAAAAAGAATTGGAAACAAATCTATAGAATCTAGAAAATTGGAAACCAAATTTGAGAAAAAGAATTGGATAATAAAAATCTACAAAATCTCATAAACAAAATCTCCAAAAAATAATTGGAGAATAAGATCTCCAAAATCTCATAAACAAAATCTATAAAATATTGAAACACAATTTGAATATGAAATTTGTAAGAAAAAGAAACTTATAAAATGGATATAAGCCATAAGGAGGAAGATGCTCATCTTACACTACACATTAAGACGTTTTGACCTAGTTTTGCCATTTTTCTTAGTTTTCTATTTTCTTCTTTAGATGTTTTGTGTAATTTAAAGAATATATCTTTATAGGTTGATTCTCTTGTGATTTCACATGAAATTATGAGGATTTTACATAATTTAGTTTTGTTCTTTAATTTTTGTAACAAATTGTGCTAGACAGTATGATAATTTTAAATTTTAAATTATTTTATTACCATTATTTTTTAATGCTTGTTGATAATTAAATTATATTATTTAAATTAGAATTCTTATTTAGTCTGTTTTATTATAAACAATCTCTTGTTCTTAATTTAAGAGGTAAAAGACTAAAAATCTCACCAATAGACCTTTGAGACGAGTGAGGTATTGAATGAATTAGTGGACACTTGTTTCATTAATTAGATTCTATTGAATTTAATTAATGTTTGTTTTCTTAAATTGAATTCTATTTGGAAATTGGATGGATGATAATCATATAACAACTAAAGAGAAATTAAATGATGAATGAACTCAAGAATCCATATGCTTTCTACTTCATTTTATTCATATTCATTTTAATTTCTCAACAACAATAATCCCCTTTTTATTTATTGTTCTTTCTAATTAATATTTTATGAATACCGTATATGAATTCTGTTTAACTAAATTTATGTTTGAATTTGTTGGGACATGACTTGGATTGACTAACTCTATCTATAGTATAATTTTGTTGATTTTTCATGTCGTAGATGATGATATATGTTGTGTACCAGAGGATCCAAAATACTACATTAGATGATCTACATTCACACTTTTTTATTTGATTGAAAATGACAATAATCACCTAGCTTGAGGTGTAACAATGTCAAAGAGTTTTTCAGAGGAAAAATATAGTAATTGTCTTATGAAAATAGTGTTTGATGAGTTTAAGAGGAAGGGGTCAAATTTTAAAATTTTTCACAATTATAGTATTTGATTGAATATCTTTAAAGATTCAAACAATTATAGTATTGCAGATTACCAAAAAACACACATAAAACTTAATTGCAATACAAACAATAGAAAATCAATTTGTTGACACAAAAAATCAGTCAAGTAATGCTTTGAGTCAAACAGTAAAATTACAAAAACTTAGTGTAAAAAAGAATAGCAGAGACAAATTTACACACAAATTTATACTATTCACTCTATCAAAAGCTATATTTAGTTTTTTTTTTTGGCACACTAGCAAATATTCCACTAATATTAAAGTCTTTACAAAACACACACAAAAGACTCTCAAGAAAATCACTCTTGAACCCCACAAGAGTAATAAACACATAAAGTAACACCCTATTACTTATAATAAAATCCCTATCTAATCACAATTGTACTTTACCAAAATCAAAAGAAAAATAGAGTATATAAGAATATAAAAATTGAAATTTGGTTATCTCTATTTTCTCGTGCAATTGGTCAAAATTGGTTAGAGTATACAATCCAAGTCAAATTAGACGGTTAAAGTAAAAATATCTACTCAGGGTCTTCATGTTAGATGACTTCAAATAACATTTATCAGTTTTTAATTAAATTAATTATTTGAGAGAATGTCTAGAGATAAACTTAATTGAATTTTTATTGAAAGATAAAAAACAAATTAATAAATAAAAACATAGAATAAATTTTTTTATTATCTCCTATTTTTTTGTTAAGTTTTTGGTAAAGATAGAATTTGAATTATTGATAAATAAAACACATTTTAATAATAAAAACATAAAATGAAAAATCTTGTTATCTCCTATTTTTTTATATTTTTTATAAAGATGGAATTTGATTTATTGAAAGATAAATCACATTTTAACGAATGAAAACATAAAATATAAAAAATCTTGTTATCTATTTATTTTTGTAATGATAGATTTTGATTTCTTTTTTGTTAGTTTAAATTTTCATGCAATAAATTTTGGTTGTTTATGGTTTCGTTGTAATTTGTTGTGTACATATCTTATTTTAGTTTTTTCTTTTTCAATAAATTTAAAATAAAAAAATTCAAAAGATTAAAGATTTTATGCCAAAATCAAAGTTTTGTTTTTGTCGTTCTAGTACCAAAGAGAAGATTCAGAAAACTACAGAAAAATTGAAACAACAAATTAAAGTTGCTCAACACCAGATTGAAGATATGGGAATATTGTAAAAAAAAATAAAATTAACAATTTCAAGTTGCACAAATAAGTTTCAATATCTATAAATAGAGTTTAGAGCAGCAGAACGAATAACTCAAACAAGCCAAACACTTAAAGATGATTGAAGAATACTTACAGTGAGTGTTTAGTGTTTTTTTAGCATCTAGTGGGTTTAAGTATCTATATCTTGGGGTAAGTATCTAAACATTTGTAATTCTTCATTTTATGAAGTCATACGTGTGAGTTTCTAGCGTACTCTCAGTGAGAGTGTTTTGTTCTTATTTTCTGAGAGTTCTTGGTCTTAAGGGGAGATCAAGAGGATGTTACTTGGAGAGGAAATAATAATCATATTTTCTGGAGATGAGAGAATACTTGTGTAACCTGGAAAGGTGATAATACTTGTTATAATCATGTTGATTAATGAAAGCTCTTAAGCAGTTGCTTAAGCATAATGGGCATAACTAAAGTTTGAGTAAACTAGGATAAATGTTGTATTGATTTTCATTGTCTACTATTAGGCGATCTATTATATTATTCACTAGACGAGTCTTTAGAAGGTCTATTGTTTATTTAATCCACTGTGAATCTAGTCTTTACACTTCATTTAACCCCTTTTGGAGCCAACTACACCTTCAATAACCTTTAACTGACAATTTTGTGAAGAACACTCTTACAAGGTCTAGATACACATGCCAATCATTTTTAGAAATCATTGCAGTTTTTTATGCTTTAACATTTTTCTTGTCTTATTCAAGTTTTGCTCCTTCAGTTGTGAAAACTTCAAGAAATTTAGGCCATTTATATTTTTCTGCTCATCGCATGCAAAAATATAGTCATTTGTTTTTGGTTTCCAAAATACCAAGTTTGTAGATTACCAATTTCAGACACTAGTTCTTGTTGAGACGGTCTACCAATGTTTATGGTTGACCTAGTTGTTTTTCTTTGAGTGGTAGAGGAAGACATTTTGTGGATTTTCAATTATAGAGGAACCATGTAAAATGTATAAATTTCAAAATGTATATCAAATGCAGTTGTAATCAATTTATAAGCAGTTTCAAAACTTTAATAGGTGTTGTTAATCAATTAGATGACAAGTTAATATTTGTATATTTGACTAATTTTTATAAAACTACAAAGCTCTTATCCAATTAATTCAGAAAAGACAATATACCCTATTGCGAAGCAAATCAGTCAACATACAAACTTTCTTTTTTGACTTCCAAACAAATAGTGACACGTATGCATTTTTTACATAGAAATAGTATAATCACACGGATACTATGTTAACAAGGCACAAACAAAAAAAAATAACACATTAACATCTAAAATGGACAAATCAATCAATGAATTACTTTGACCTATTGGTTTGGTAATGATCTACACACTAATCAACAAGTTAAAGTGATAACATGATCGATTAAAATAATAAGAAATACATATATAATTCGTATACATTTCTAAACATTTTAACTTATTATGTATTATTTTCAATTGATTTTTATTTTAGATAAGCATAAGAAAATAGGGATAGGAAATATCTGTAAAGTCAAGAATAACTAATTTTGTTCTTAAAAATTTAAATTTGTCTTTAACAAGAGGTTTGGTGAACAAATAAGCTAATTGATTCATAGTTTCAATAAACTTTATCTCACAATCAGAATTAGTTGTGTGATCCTTGATAAAATGATGCCTAATTTCCACATCATAGTCCGTGAATGTTGGATTGGGTTTTTGGATAGATTTACGACACTTCTGTTGTCACATATAAAATAATTCAATCCTGTCTCTAAGATTGCTGACAAGAATAAAGAGGTCACTGAGCTAGAGCCTTGATCAGTAACTTATCATGAGTTTGGGTCTAATTGGGCTTGCTTGGGCCTCCAAAAAAACTTTTAGGTCCAAGTTTGAATTTGAAGATCACTCCAAAGACTTTGGAGCTTCAAGATTATAAGACCTCTATTTGTAAAAATTGTATAGAGTAGTGTAGAATTTATTTTGGGCCTTGTGTTTTGGGTCAAGTAATGTAGGATTTTGGGTCTTGAAGCCCATAAGAAAAAGTGGATGGTCACCTTTGAAAGAAGCCTCCAAGAAGGTGTCACTTAGGAAAAATGAGTACAAGAAGGCACCACATGCCACTCCAAGTAGGTGCCACATGGGAGCTTCTTCTCCTGGCTTCTTTTGCCACTTGTCCACCTCTCATTGGGGAGTATTTGAAGCTTGGGCTGCAAGCTGCCTTTGCCACATGACACTCTCCCAATGGAGAGGATCCTCTCCACTCTTGGCTTACCACTTGTTAAGTTCTTATTGGAGAGTTTTTAAGAAACTTGCAAGATAAGTCATCCTTTAGTCTATAAATAGGAAGCTTATGTAAATAAAAATTTAGATTTTAATAAGTAATGAAATTTTGGCTAATTTTTTCCTCTTTACTCTTATTCTAAATCTCTCCTTATTAGAGTAGTCTCTTTTCTGAAGTTGCTCCTACTCCCTCCAAGGTGCATTGGCCCAATCTCACACTATTTTGAAAAATAGGTTTAGGCCGAGTTCAAGACGGGGGTGAATTTAACTTTAAAAATTTTTGTAAAAATGGAAAGTTTTAAAATTTGAATGAAAGTTCTTTCTTGAAACTACTAAAAAATGATATTAAGAGGTGAACAACAAAAGATGGGATACATTCCAGACCAGAATCTGAAAATGTATTTGGCTGAGTTCAAGAGGGGGATGAATTGAACTTTATAAGATTTTTTCTTTTAAAACACTGAAAACATTTTTCGCAAACAGAAAACCTTTAATGAATCTCAATGATCAAAGATATAAGGTGCAGTAGAAAAATAGATTGATTTTAAGCACGAATGAACTGCTTTATTTTTTTGGCAGAACAAGCAAAAGTTATTGATCAACCCAATATGCTTATCAACATATGACAGAGATGAAACCTTGTAATTAAAATTGACAGAATGCAGTATACACAGATAGAAACAAAATTATCTACAACAAGGCAAATAAAGTTCTCAAATATAATACACAATTAGAGAATCAAGGCATATAACAACCAAAACACTCATACAAAGGCAACATTCAAAAATTGTAGTTAGAACCAGTTATTGAAATTTCAGCAATTATAGTTCTATAGCAGCAATTGGTCTAGAAGAGATTTAGAAACAATTAAGCAGAAAGTTCAGATTTAATTTCAAAACCAATTGAGAAAAAAACTAAGTATATAGTAGTCAACAGTCACTGAAACTATGTGCAGTAAAAATGGTTATTGAACAGTAGAGAGCCAAAATATTCAGAGCTATCAATACAGTAGTTAAAAGATGTGCAAACGACAAAACATATTTAAAGAAATGACTAGTATATACTCAACCAATAACCTCAATGTAATTATGCATAAAAGTTTGTGTTAAACCAGATTAAAAGCCAAGATTTTAGTAGATTACTCAATCACATATTCACAAATGCACAAGAACCAATTACAAGGATCCAAAGCAAAGTATGATGGCGCACACAATGAATTAAACAAAAACACTAACCAGATCTTATTAAAACCAATAACAAGAAAAACTTAATTATAGTGTTATGATGAAGGACAAAATGTTTTTCTTGTAGTAAGAATGTCAATAACTATGAAGTAGCAATAAGACCTTCATAAATGCACAACCACACAAGCCAAAATGGATAAAACAACTCCAAATCAATTAAGTGATGCACTGGACAAATATACAATTCAGTAATTGGTTCAATTAAGTAGCAAATTTATTAGAACAAACCAATTTATGTACAAAGACAGTGAGCAGTGTAGAATCTTAACAAGAAATCAAGAGAAAGGTCAAGAAAAAGAGACAAAAACAATTTATACTGATTCATCCTTCCCCAAGGGCTACATCCAGTCTTCTTTGCCCCATTAGCAAAAAAAGTTTTCACTAAAACATTCAATTGTTCAATTACAATCAATCACACAGTTCTCACACCCCACAAGAACCAAGACAACCCCTGAATTATTGAAATTACACCCCGCAACCCCAATCAATTCAGCTACAATAAACGGCTAAACCCTATAGCCCACACTCAATACAATTGTTCAAGAATTATACAAAATTACACTGGAACAACACAAATCTTGAATCAAATGGGTTCAAGAAAGGTTTAGAAAACTCCCTGATTGGCGCAGCAAGAGAGGCCTTTGCACGGTCTTGAAGGAATCCATAGCATAGTATTTTGGTCAAGATTGAATCTTCAAGAAAAAGCCCATTTCAATTTGATCAAGAAATCCCTAGTTTGCCCAAATTGGTTTTTCCCAGTTACTCTCAATTGATTCTCAATTTCTTATCTCACAAGCGCACGTTAGAAAACCCTCTTTTTTTTTATATGTGAAAAGCCTGAAACAGTTTTGATAAAACAGTTATGCAGTTATGTCCAGTGCATGAATAAATGGATTTCACTTATCCTGAAGTCGGTTTATTTTCGTCTAGTTTTCTATTTTCAAAACTATTTTTGTCAAAAATTCAGCTTATGCTTTGTGGTTAGTTTAATCATTTTAGAGCTTGTGCTAATGAATTTTTCCTCAGCTGTGCATAGGTTCTCTTTCACCACCAATCACACTCATTCACTCTAAGACAAGGCCTAAGACACACTTCCAATTGCTTGCTTGCTTGCTTGGCTTCATCAAATACTTAGTTTGTGAGAGTACTAAAAATCTCCCCCTATTTGATGAAGACAATCTAGTGTGTGAGTGGTTTAGGATCTTCAACTGCAAAAAAAACTAGTGAAAGCAACAACTTGCCATAACACTTATAAAGATAGTTTTATAGCACACAAAGAGTCCATTTACTTAAAATAAAAACACATGTTGCTTCCATTAATACTTTGCTATTACACGATATCAATTAGCACACAATAACAACAACATTACAAGATCTGCCATATGCAACAATTACAGTAGAACACCTAGACCTAATAATGCAGTAACGACAACATTTAAAGTTGATATAAAATACATCAGCAGCAGCATAATGAGACACAACAACAATAAATTAATCACACCAGAACACCTAAAAAAAAAATAGATTAAAGCATACAACAACAGAACAACAAATGACAGCAAAATGACAGTAGCAAAACAACACCAAATAAGATCCTCACACACTCTACTATTTCTCCCTCTATCTATTCGTCAAACGGGAGAAAACAATTATGATATACATGATTTAATTATGAGGCTCGTTCCAGGCTGCCATGGTGGCCAGTTGGTCTTGCACAACTTCGATTTGAAGATCCAAGTGTTGAAAGCGTGAAGTGTAGAATTTATGGTTGCTTCTTTGCTTAGTAGTTAAATGATCAAGCTTGTCAAGTACTGTTTGTTCAAATCTTGAAAAGCTAGAGCTCGGTCTAACTTCACCAATTGCAGTGTCGTTCCTTGCCATTTCAGCACCTTCAACAACTCCTTTAGCAACTCCTTCAGCAGCTCACCTCCAACATTTTCAGCAGCAGCCTGGCACATCCATTGGTTATTCACCTTGACCAATCCAATTTTGTTGAGGTTTGTGGCCAAGATTTTTAATCCTTGCTTGACCGGCTCCATAAGCTCCCCCTCAAGAGGTACTCAAAAGTATTGGATGAACCTTGATATGAACACAACATAGGGAATCGTGTAGTTCATGAGTCTCCTTGCCTTCTCCAATTGTTTTCTAAGAACATAAGGTCAATTTACCTTCAACCGATTCAATTTACTGCTCCCAGCAGTAACCTGCCTACTGAACCCTACAGTAGTAGTTCAACCAGTACAAAACCTACTATACTAAACCTGTTATAATTACAATCACCCTGTAATATGTAATCTAGCACTCAAGGTACAAAGAAATGATCAAGAATAGATCGATTACATCAGTGATTCCACTCAACAGATAACAAAATGGATTCAGATCAGAGTAGAAACACTTAACTCTGCCTAAGATCACTATTACACAGATTCACTATCAAAGTAAAAGTCAAAGATTAGAGTTCTTGAAAAGAAATGAAGTGTCTAAACCTCTTAAAGTGTTGTACGCGTTTTTTTCTTTGAAAATTTTACAAGGTTTGCACTGAATGATTTCTTACTTTGAAAATCATGTGCCTCTCCTTTATATAGAAAACTGTTCTAAAATCTGTTAAAATTTCAATTGATTGAAATAACTGTTCAATCAATTGAACTTCTCTAAAATAGAGACTTTAATATGTTCAGAATAAAATAATTTAATCAATTTTTTTCTAATACACCTTTATTTGAAAACTTTGATTAATTTTACTAAAAAATTTTAACTTTTGAGCTTACTATCATTTATGAAACATGCAACATATGATTTTATGACAAGAGCAGAAACTCACACACACACCCACAAAGCTTAAGTTTAGGACCAAAATCTTCAATCATCTTCGTGGTTCTCTTTGTAATCCTCTTGATTCCTTAGACTTCATTCACTTGTTGATTTCATCAAATCCTTTAGCAACTCTTGGTGCTAACACAGTTTACTGATTTACTCTTTAAAATATGTTTTTCAAAATCTGTTAAACATCATTTTAGAACCTCTCAAATTTTTTAAGCAAAATAAATTTTGGAGCTTACTTTGAGTTATCTCTTATGCAACTCATGGTTTTAGATCAAAACCACACTCTCAACCTAAGTCCTAGACCATAACTCCATCAAGCTCCATGATGGCTTCAAGTAATCCATTTTGCTAGCTTTGATCTATGAAGACTTCATCAAATAACTTAGCAAGCCTTGGTACTAACATACTTCACTTGCAGTTTCCATCTCCAACACTTTTAGCTACTACAACACTTCCGCTACATCAAATCATTTCACGACCAAAGTTACAAACATCCAATGAAGAAGCTAATTGAAGCATGTAATGGAACTAGAATTGCATCATTTAACATTGAATGGAGTTACTCATGATGAGGCTAGGGATTAAAGTAGAACAAAGGAAAAATAATAGATAGATTTTTCAATGGTCTTTACCCAAATATTAGGAATAGAGTTGAGCTACTACCCTATAATGATTTATATGAACTAGTTCAACTTTGTGTGAAGATAGAAGAATAATATGCTCAATATTATACCCCTTCACAATCTAATTATAAATTTAAGAGGGAGGAATACTCCTCTAATTCTATATTTAGGTTTAAAGAGCCATGGGACAGGGATAGGGAAAAGCAAAGAAATGAAAATATATATAGGAGAAATAAAAGAGCTTGTAGAAAAGGGAAAAAAAATTTATTGATGGAGAAACATTTATAAGAAGAGAAAAATAATTTAGAGAAAAATTGTGGAATTTTATCATACATAAAGAAGAGATAGTGAAGAAAGAAAGAGAAGAGAAAGAGAGGACAAAAAGAGAAGAGAAACAGAAGAGAGATATATAAGAGAAAGAAAAAGAGATAAAGGAAAAATCTTTGTCTGAAGCTAAATAATACATTGACAAAATTTTCTATAAACCATGTGAGGAGTTGCATGAAGTAAAAACTTTGTTTGATGCTGAATTATAAATTAACATAAACTCTTGCACACACAACCCTTGTACAGAATTGATTAAATACAATCTTTATTTGGAGGTGAACTACATAAAGACATGAACCCCTTTCTCATAGAAAAAGCTTGCAAAGAATTGTCTAAAATAAAACAACAAGATGAAAAGATTAGGGCACTTCATATGGTAGAAAAATAAAAATAAAGGTACTCTGTGTGTCCAATGTGTCTATCTATCAGGTAAGGGGTACACTGACCTTGGAATTTCTTATATTTTTCTCTTTAAATTTTTCGTACAAACTATTGATAAAAGTGCAGTTTTGGTATTTGATAAAGCCATGTCAAGACATGCAAAGAGAAGGCTTGAAGATGTCTTAGTGTGTGTGTGCATGTGTGTGAGTTGTCTAGATATGTGCACGCATTTCAAGTCATTGGAATAATCTTAAATGATTTCTAGAGTTCTAAAACATAAAACTAAAAATGAATTAACTAATGATTCTCAGTAAAAATGAATCACTAAGTTTTTTTAGAGAGTTATTTTTCAGATTCAATTAGTTGAAAAACATGTTAGCAAAATCAATCGATTTAAAGTGGTCCTCAATCGATTGTTTTTGTTACAGTATAACTGATTTTCATATTATTTATACATATAGTTAATAAACAATATGAGAGCACAATATTTTAGAGCAAAACAAATTGTGATCATTTTGAAACGTGAACTAAGAGCTATTATTGAAGGACTAACTCAGTTTTTCATCAAGAGAGATCGAGAAAGTGGATCTCTGAGAATTTTCTCTTGGACTTAGACTGCACTGCACTGTTTTAGTGTTTCCTCATTGAGGGAAGTCACTACAACCTTGAGTTTTTCTTTTGTTCTGATATTGGATAGGTTACAATTGTGTTTGTTTTTCATTTTATTGATTGAAAGTTGTTTTGGAACTGCAATTGTACAGGGTTTATTCTTATAGAAGTGTAGTAAGGTTCTACAAAATGGTTGGCGTGTTCTTGCAGGGTGCAAGAGAAGTTCTTGATTGTATTGATTGTACATTTGTAACTGTAAAATAACTTTAGGCTGAGTTCAAGAGGGGGGATGAATTGAACTTAGAAAATTTTCGCAAAAAATTAACAATTTTCAAAATTGGATGAAAATTCTTTATCAAAACTATTGAAAAATGATTATTATGAAATGTACAATAAATGTTCAATAGATTCCAGAACAGAAACAATTAATTGAACCAAGATATGATAGAAATTCAGTCAGATCAGATGTGGAAGCAATAAACTGAAACCATAAACATTTTCAGAAAATTCAGAAAACAATTAAGTAAACTGGAAAATAGTATATTCAAATAAACAGTTGCTTAAGTTAGAAAAGATTCAGTTAATTGTTAAGACACAGTTAGAATGATCAAGAACTCAATTCAAGAAAATTCAATTACAATCAGATATAAAGTTCAGTAAGGTTTTGATTACCAATAGTAAATGTAATTCTGGTTAAACAAGATTCAGGAAATACTAATTGTTTTAAGAATACTGAACTTCCAGAATTGCAAGCAAATATAGAGTAACCACAGTTAATTGACATATACAGAATCAAGAAGTGTTCAAGAAGAGAGAAAGAAATATCAAGAACACAAGATTTTATCCTGGTTCACCCTTCCTCAAGGGCTACGTCTTGTCCTTTGCAAACTAGCAAAGATTTCCATTAAAAAGATCTCAAATATCAGTTTTACAGAATACAACACTTGTACCTCGCAAGCAAGCCATGCTCCCAGCAGTAAATAACCTACTGAACTCCACAGTAACAGTTCAACCAGTACAAAACCTACTGCACTATCCTGTTACAATTACAGTCCTTGTGCAATATGTAAGAACAACCACACAATACAAGAGATTTGAAGAATAGAACAAACTAAACAGTGATTCTACTCAAAACAAATTACAATGGTATTAAGAACAGAGTAGAAACACTTAGCTCTGTATAAGATCACTGTTACACAGATTCACTTTCAAAGCAATGCTCAAATATTAAAGTTATTGAAGAGAAGAATGAATGATCAACAATTCTCAAGATGTTTTTGCACGGTTTTTCTCTCTGAAAATTTCACAAGGTTTGCACTGAATGTATTCGATACTTGAAACTCACATGCCTTTACTTTATATAGAAAAATTGTTTCAAATTTGTTAAAACTTCAATCGATTGTAATAATTGTTCAATCAATTGAATTTTTCTGTGATAAAACTTTATTAAGTCCAAAATAAAACCAGTTTATAAATTTTCTTATTAAAACATCTTAATTTGAAAACTTTGATTAAAATGATTAACCAAGATTAACTTTGGAGCTTACTTTGAATTATGAAACATGCAACATATGATTTTATATCAAGATCAAAAGTCACACACACACACACACAAAGCCTAAATCTAGGACCAAAAGCTTCATCAAACTTCATGGTTCTCTTTGCAGTCCTCTTGATTCTTTAGACTCCATTCACTTGTTGATTTCATCAAATCCTCTAGCAACTCTTGGTGCTAACATTAATCTTTTGTGAGTTTATTTACTTGATTGCAAAAGAGATTGGATACAACTCTTGAGGAAGAGTGAACTAGAATAAATGCTTATGTTCTTGCTTTCTCTTTCCTTAACTCTTGAATCGCATTTCAAGTTTGCATAATTTCTGATTTTGCGTGAAAAATCAAGCAACTATGTTTGTTTGTAAATTTATTACATTTTTGTACTACATTAACCGTGTTTTCCTTATTCAAATGTACTGTGTATCATTTCTGGAGTTGAACGAATTTGATTTGGAACAATAGTTGTTGATTGTGAAAAAAGATATTAATTCTTGAACATTCTATAAAACTGTATTATTTTGAAAAAATCAATTTGTTGTTTCTATGGTTTAATAAATTGTTTTTGTGCAGCTAATTAAATAAAAAACTTATCGGTTTGATTTTGTCAATCAATTGATTGCATTCTTTTTTGATAGAATATGTGAACATCACATTCACTGTTTTTCATATTTAGTTTATTAATTTATATGGTTAGATTCTTGATCAATAAAATATAATTCATTGATTGTTAAATCGAATTGATTGATTTTCTCTTAAGGTGTACTGATTGGAATTTCAATTGATTGTTTGTAATTTTCAATTGATTATTTTTCTACTGTATAGCTTTTACCCACAATCAGCTATTTCTACCTAGAGATTTCATTTTTTCTTTTGGTCTTCACATCATATCTACAAAAAGTTTTAAAAGTTCAATTCACTCTCCTCTTGGGCTCAACCTAAAACTCTTTTCACCAACATCATTTATTTTACTATTTGATTGTTTCTACAGATGATCTTGAGGGAACTAAAAAAAAATAAGCAAATAAAGTCTGCAGTCGCTAAATTTTATGCAAGATCTGAGGACGAACCTTTTCAAGGGGAAGGGTATAATTGAATCATGTCTCTAAGACTGCAGATTATAATAAAGAGGTCACTGAGCTAGAGCCTTGATCAAGAGCTTATCAGGACTTTGGGCCTGCAAACAAAATTTTGGGCCCAAGTTCGAATTTGAAGATTTTTAGCATTGGTGCTACTTTTGTATTTAATGAAGTCAACTCAAGCCAAAAATGAAGGACACTCGAAGATGGTCTAGTCTTAGAGTGTGTATTTATGAGTTTGATCTAAATGATGAGCATACATCTTATATCATTGGAATGAGCTTTAAAATCTTTAATAACCTCAAAATATAAAACTAGAAGTAAATGAAACTTAATGGAATTAAAATTGTTTCATTAAAGTTCATAAAATTGATTCATTTTGAAATTCAGTTTGCTGAAAAATCCCGTTAACAAAAAATCAATCGATTCAAGTGTGTTTTTAATCGATTGTTTCGTAATAGTATAATTGTTTTTTCACAATGCTTCTGGTTATATAAAACTGACTCTATATAGAGAATACAACGAGATACAATTATTTTTGAAGAGATTTGATACAAGAAAAAGCAAGAAAGTAAATCTTTAAGCTCATCCTTGATAGACGATAGTATTGTTCTGGTTTTACATTATAGAGACGTAACTGAAGTCCTTTTCTATCATTGGTTTCGATTCAGAATTACAGTAATTATTTTGTTTTAGATTGTACAATGATTTAAAGTGTTGTTTGTTGCAGATGTATAGGGTTTATACTTGTAGAGGTGCAGTAGAGTTCTGCACAGTGAGTGTGTGTTTTTGCAAGGTGGAAGAGTGTGTAATTGGTGTATTGATTGAACAAGTTGGTTCTTTAGTAGAATTTCTTTGCTTGTTGGCAAAGAGACTAGATGTAGCTCTTGAGGTTGAGTGAACCAGTATAAATCTTGGTGTTCTTGATCTCTTTTATCTTTGTCTTGATTCGCAACCCGAAACTGCATAATTTTTCTAAAAATATTCATTCTTGGTTAATCAATTGGTTGTTTCTTAGATTAAATAAATTGTGTTTACTATGTTTCTGATCTATTGAAAATCTGGAATTGATTGATTCGGTGAACTAATTGATTGTGAGTTGTCCATAATAATCTATGATAATTTCAACTAATTGTTACTTGAATTAAATTAATTACAATTAGTGTTTTATTTTTTAACCAAGATAATTTGAGTGATTATATTCGTGATTCAATTGATTGAATTTTTTAGATTTTACATTCACTGTTTGTCATCTCTTATTAATTGCATTGTTTGGGTTTACTTCTACAAAGTATTTGTAAATTGATTGAATATTGAATTTAATTTATTAATTCTGTGTTGAATTGTACTATGAGTTCTTTTAATTGATTGTTTTAGTGTTTCAATTAATTGATTCTGTTATGTCCAACCAAATATCCCATTGTAAATTGTTTTAATAAAAGATATTCATTCTTTCTATTAATTTTTTTTACTGATTTGCAAAAATATTTCAAAGTTTAATTCACCCCCCTCTTGAACTGAGCCTAAAACTCTTTTCAAAGATCATTGAGACTTTAGAGCTTCATGATTATAAAACCTCTTTTTGTAAAAATTGTATATAATAGTATAGAATTTATTTTGGACCTTGTATTTTAGGCCAAGTATAATAGGATTTTTGAGCTTGTATTTTGGGCCAAGTAGTGTAGAATTTTAGGCCTTAAAGCCCATAAGAAAAAGTGGACCTTCACTTTTGAAAGAATCCTCCTAGAATTTGTCACATAGAAAAATTAGTCAAAGAAGGCATCACATGCCACTCCAAGTACGTGTTACATGGGAGCTTCTTCTGCTAGCTTCTGGTACCACTTGCCCATCTCTCATTGGAGAGTATTTGAAGTTTGGGTTACAAGCTACCTTTGCCACATTACACTCTCCCAATGGAAGGATCCTCTCTAGTCATGGCTTGCCACTTGTGAAGCTCTTATTATAGAGTTTTTGAGAAACTTGCAAGACAAGTCATCTTTTAGTCTCTAAATAGGAAGCTTATGTAATTGAAAATTTAGATTTTGAATAAGTAATAAAATGCTAGCCAATTGTTGCTCTTAACTCTTGTTCAAAATCTCTCCTTAGAGTAGTCTCTTTTCTAGACTTTCCATTGCTTCCTCCTAGGTGTGTTGGCTCAACCTCACACTAATGCACTTCCAATTTCCATCTCCAACACTTCAAGCTATTGGAATCTTCAATACGTTCACTACATCAACATCATTTCACAACCAAAGTTACAAACATCCAAGGAAGAAGCTAATTGAACCATGCAATGGAATTAGAATTGCATCATTCAAGGTACCTTAGATAGTTGAAGACCATAGTCTCGTAACTGTTGCTTCAACCAAAGAATCTAAACACAATAACTGCGAGTTGCAACGTATTTGACTTCAACAATTGATAGTGTAATACAAGTTTGCTTCTAGTTGTGCCATGATATAAGAGTAGATCCTAGTAAGTAGCATGTGCCACTTATACTTTTCCTGTTTAATTTTCATCCTACAAAATCTAAATCAAAATATTCAACTAAGTTTAAGGAAACTCCACTTGTACACCATAGACCAACGTTGATTGTTCCTTTTAGATACTTCAAAATCCTCTTAGTTGCGTTGTAATGGACTCCTTTGGATTAGATTGATATTTAGCACACATGCAAGCATTAAACATAATGTTAGGTTTGCTAGCGGTTAGGTAAACTAGTGTTCCAATTAACCCTCTTTATTTATTTTGATCTACTGCAATGCCCTTTTAATCTAAATCCAAATAATAACCAGTGGATATTGATGTGGTAACCTCCTTGAATTTGTCCATATCAAACTTCTTTAACAAAACTTTGTAGCACTTGGTTTGACTTGAGAAGGTTCAATTTTTAAGTTGTTTACCTTGTAATCCTAAGAAGTTGAGTTTATCCATCATAGACATTTCAAACTCCCCCTACATTTACGCAAATATTGTGTCATCCACATAAACTTGAACTAAAATTATATCAATTTTAACTTTTTCATGAAAAGAGTCTTATAAACTTTTCCTCTCTCATAGTTAAGACAAATTGTGTGAAGTATACCAGAAAGGCAGAAAAACTAAAAGTTCTTTCAAACAATTAAATATGGTTTCAACATCTAGACCTCTTGAGCTGCTTCACATGGATTTGTTTGGTCCCTCTAGAACCATGAGCCTAGGAGGTAATTACTATAGTCTTGTAGTAGTAGATGATTATTCTAATTTGACTTGGACCTTATTCATTCCCACCAAGGATGAAGCCTATCATGCTTTTAAGAGATTTGCCAAGGTTATCCAGAATGAAAAGAATTGTGGTATTTCTGCCATTAAATCTGATCATTAGGGAGAATTTTAGAATGATAGGTTTGACAAATTTTGTAGAAAATTTGGAATCAAGCACAACTTCTTAACACCAAGGACTTCACAACAAAATGGAGTAGTAGAGAGAAAGAATCGGTCTTTGGAGGAACTAGCAAGAACACTCTTAATTGAAACAGATTTGCCAAAGTACTTCTGGGCTGATGCAGTAAGTACAACTTTCTATGTTCTCAATAGAGTGCTTATAAGACCTATCTTGAAGAAGACCCCCTATAAGCTGTTTAAAGGTAGAAAACCCAATATCTCTCATTTAAAAGTTTTGGATGTGAATGTTTCATTTTGAACAATGGAAAGGATAACTTGGGCAAATTTGACTCAAAAGCGGATCAAGGTATTTTTTTTGGTTATTCATTGCATGGACATGCATATAGAGCATATAATAGGAGATGATGAGGTTCCTACTGGAAAACAAGTTAATACTGAACTGGAAAAGAAAACAGAAGAAGTTAGTAAACTACCGAAAATTCAATCAATTGAATCGAGAATTCAATCAATTGAATCGAGAATTCAATCAATTGAATCTGGAGCTGGCACAAACTTAATTAACTCTGGACTACAAAAAGAGTGAAGAGTGCCCAAAAAATGTTTCATTGGACAGCGTCATTGGTCAAGTTCAGAAAGGGTATCAACTAGAAGATCCTTGAATCAATTTTGTGAACACATGGCTTTTGTATCATAAGTGGAACCCAAGACTGTAGCTAATGCTCTTGAGGACAACAACTCGATCAATGCAATGCATGAAGAATTAAATCAGTTTGCAAGGATTGAAGTTTGGTCACTTGTTCCTAAAACTAAATAGATGAATGTTATTGGAACTAAATGGTTATTTAAGAATAAATTGGATGAACAAGGAGTCATTGTGAGGAACAAAACTAGATTGGTTGCAAAGGGATACAATTAAGAAGAAGGAATAGACTTTGGAGAAACCTATGCACTAGTGGCCAGATTAGAAGCAATGAGATTATTACTAGCATATGCTTGCATGAATGGATTTGAATTGCACCAAATGGATGTCAAGAGTGTTTTCCTTAATGGATATATTGATGAAGAAGTCTATGTAAGTCAACCCCCTAAATTTGAAGATCACAAGTATCCAGATCTTGTCTTCAAACTAAAGAAAGCTTTATATGGTTTGAAGCAAGCACCTCGACAGTGGTATGAGAGGTTGAGTAGCTTTCTTCTTTCTCAAGGCTATGAGAGAAGAAAAACAGATAAGACATTATTCATTAAGAAAACATGTAATCAAATTATACTTGTTCAAGTTTATGTTGATGACATTATATTTGGTTCAACTAATGAAACTTTGTGTGAGCAGTTTGTTAAAGCTATGGAGGGTGAATTTGAGATGTCCATGATGGGAGAACTCAATTATTTCATTAGCTTCCAAATTAAGCAATTTTAGCATGGTACATTTCTTAGTCAATCCAAATATTGCTGAGAGTTGTTGAAGAAATTTGATATGGAAAATTGCAAGGAGGTAGCCACACCTATTGCTACTGGATGCTATTTGGATAATGATGAGAAATGAGCCAATGTTAATCAAACTAAATACTAAATACAGAGGGCTCATAGGATCATTATTTTATCTGACTACTAGTAGACCAAACATTATGTTCAACGTTTGTCTTTGCGCTAGATATCAAGCAAATCCAAAGGAGTCTCAGTATATGGCAGCTAAGAGGATATTGAAATATCTCAAATGAACAATTGATGTTGGACTATGGTATCCTAGTGAGGTATCACTAAATTTAATTGGTTACTCTGACTCATATTTTGCAGGATGTAAAATTGATAGGAAAAGTACAAATGGAACATCCCACCTTGTTGGTTCTAGTTTAATATCTTGGCACAGTAAGAACCAAGTATGTGTAGCACTATCTACAGTTATAGCAGAATATATTGTAGCTAGAAGTTGTTGTACACAGAGTTTATGCATCACGCTAAGTGATTTTGGTCTAAGTCTTTCTCAAATTCCCTTATTTTGTGACAATAATTGTATAATCAATTTAACAAAGAAACCTATACAACATTCCAGAACTAAGCACATTGAAATATGTCACCACTTCATAAGAGATCATGTGAATAATGGTGATTGCGTAATTCAATTTGTTAATTCTGAGAATCACTTGGCTTATTTGTTTACAAAACCTCTTAATAAAGAGATATTTAATTTTTCTCAGAAACGAATTGGGAATTTTTGATTTGAAAAATATAAGATAAATAAATCAACTTATACATGTATTGATTCTTAGTTATATTTTATGTAATAAGTGTTTGATTAATTCAATAAAGCCAATTTACTGAATTTTGACTGAATCTGGTGTAGTTGATATATTAAATCTGATGATGTTTAAATTCTGATCAATTGGTTGAAACGAGTAATGCTGGAGACTGAAGTAACTCTGAACAATAAACTACTATGTGGAAGATTGTTATATTGCAAAGGCAAAGATTCTTCTGCATATTCCTGGTTAAAGGAGAAGTATTGACCAAGCTGAGCTGGCCATTACATGCAAAGCACATGTGAGGAGTTACAACCCACTCAACGCCACATGTCATATGTTAATTGATGGTCAATAGGTCAAAAGCTGCACATAATTCTGAAGCTAAGTAAACTCTATTACAATTTATTGTTTACAGAATCTCAACTGAAAAGATATGTTTGTGTTGTCCAATCAATGTGTAGCATGCATGAACTATTTTGTATTTGACTGAGCATTCAATTTTTGTCTCTTGCATAAAAGCTGGTGTTATATAGCTCTATCATCAACCACTCAACCACACACAAATTCACTCCATTGCATTCATAATACTCTGCGTTCATAGAACAATAACTTATCCTTGTATTCACCTCAACAACCTTCTGAAATGGCATCCACTTCCACACCAAGAAAGCGCAACAAGAGAGCATGTGTGAAAAATGTTGACCCATCCGATACAAGTGAAACAGGTTACCTTGAGAAGTGGTTTGTAGGTAACCATGAGAGTATGGAAGAATATCATAAAAAGTACAGAAGAAAGGCGATCATTGCTTCTAAGTTTCTTAGGATGCTATGGCTCAAAGAGGAAAAGTTGGACGAAGTCAGAGAAGCATTGAAGTTCCTAAAGCTGGAAAAGTTTGTGAGGCTGTCCGGGAATGTGTATCTAGATTTGGTTAAGGTTTTCCTTACCAATATGTGGTATGATTAGAATACCATCTACTCTCAAGTTAAGGGAATTGATATCTGCATAAATGATGAAGTTTAGTTAGCAGTTGCTGGACTCCGAAATGTAGGCATTCCTGTTGAGAGCGGTTGGGCTGGAAGAATAAGATGCAGTTTTTCAAGTCCTGCTTGAGGAACCCAAATACAAAATCCAGAAGCTACTCAGTAGGTGGACTGGTTGTAACTCCATGAATTCTAGTTTTCATTGTTATTTGGTTGTTAACCCCAACAGGTTCAATCATGAAGTGTTAACTGAAGAGGATCTCATGCTTATGTATTGTCTACTGGGGAAATTAGGGTGAACTGGGTGAGTGTGATTAAGGAACATATTATAAAGATAAGGAGGAAGATTGAGTACAAAATTCCTTATGTTGTCCTTATTTCCCACTTCATTGAATATTTTGAGATAGATACTGAAGGTGAAGTGGTGGAAATGGTGAAAGCCCAAAATGAGATCACGGCAGCAACATTAAGCAAAATAGGACTGAAGAAGGTCAATGATGACCACTAGATATGCAAAGCCAATGGTCATAGACCTGATCAGTAGCAAGCTGAAGAAGGTGAAGGTGCTAGGACAAGTGTTGCTGCTGAGGATGAAGGAGGGTATGATGCTTACATGTCTAATGTTCCCTCACTAGTTATGAGAATTATTTCACAAGCTTTAAAGAAAGAATGATGAACTAGCTACACACCATGCAAGAAGAAGAAAGAAGTCACCACCAATACTTTGTAACCAGATTCCAGAACATTAAGGGCATTGTTGAGGATGTTCAATATAAAATAGGCCAAATGTTCTATGGACCAGAAGATTGAGTTCTTTCATGCATATCATTTCTGGTTTCTTCTTCCCATTTTGGTGAACGCAAAGGGGGAGAAGTGGTTTAGTGTTCTTGTTGCATTAGGGTGTGTTTGTTGTGTGTGTTGTTAGTCTTGTGTTTATGTTGCTCTTATTTCTGTTTTTCTGCTGCTGCTGCTGCTGCCGTTGTAACTTGCTAGTTTATCCAGCTCTGCTCTTATGATTTCCTACTAGGTTCTGTTATTTGAATGATGTTCTATCCTGTCCAATATTGTAAAATTCGGTTGCCCATAACTCTGATATGTAGCCCGGATATTTGATATGAAATGAAATTATGTATTTTTGTTTTTAATACTGATTTTATTTCTAATACTGTTTAACTTTTACATACTTTGAAGCGATAATGGAGTATGGGGGGAGCAATTACATACTTCTAGTGAAGTCTGAGATGAACTGGTCTGAATTAATGCAACTCAACACACACTTGTTTGCTTTCATCAAATTAGGAGAGATTGTTAGCACCAAGAGTTGCTATATGATTTGATGAAACCAACAAATGGATGGAGTTTACAATGGATTATAGCTAGCAATGTGGATTGCAAATAGACTCATAAAGCTTGGTGGAGTTTTGGTCCTAGACTTAGGTTGTGTGTGTGAGAGTTTAGTTTTTGGTTCAAAATCATAAGTTGCATGATAAATAATTCAAAGTAAGCTCCAAAATTAATTTTGCTTAATCAAATTAATCAAAGGTTTTAAATAAATCCAATTCAAATTTTGAAAAACTATTTCAAAAAGGAATTCAGTAAATTATTTTCAGAATCTGAACTTGATGAATTTTCTTCTAAGTCACAGAGAAATTCAATTGATTGAACGATTAGTACAATCGATTGAAGTTTTAATAGGATTAATAATCAGATTTCTTATATAAGGGGCAACCACGTGATTTTAAAACATCTAACTCATTTGAGCAAATACTTGTAAAATTTCCTAGAGAAAAAATGTGTGAATACCTTTGACATTCAATTTTCATCAAGAAGAATATCAAGAATACTGATCTTGGAGCTTGATTTTCAGTTGAGTTGAATCACTGTTGTAATTGTTCTATTATTGATCATCTTTGTACTGAGAGTGTGTTGTTACAATTTACATATAGGGTTTGTCATTGTAACTGGTTGCGTGCAGAAGGTTCTGCATTGGTTAGACAACTGTTGTAGGGTGCAGTAGGTTGTTTGCTACCGAGAGCAGTAGTTGCTTGCAGGTTGCAAATGGGTTTCTTTTGTGAAAACTAATCTTGTTGATCTTGATTAGTGGAATTCTTTGTTGATCTTGAGCTTTCTTTCTCTCTTCTTGAACGCTTGATTGTATATTTTGTGCTTCTCTAAATTAACTGTTCTCTTCGCATAATTGATTGTTCACACTTCTGGTGTTATTCTTTGTTCTTCTGAAACTGTTTTATCATCTGAATAATTGACTGAATCTCTTTTTGATAACATTGGAGTGCTTACAGTTTTCTGATATCACTATTTATCAGATTGAATTTTGAAAACTTATTTTCTTGAGTTTGTTATTATTTCTTGATCTGACAATTAAACTAAATTGCTTTATTGTGTGACTGGTTTGGAGTTGACTGCAAATACTGTTCATCTTTTTATTTCTGTAGAATTCTGAAATACATTTTATAATAAACTCGCTTCTACTTCTGTCTCTGGTATTTTTACTAGTTGAAGAATTTGTGTTCTTGTCAACTTCTTGATCAATTGTTTCTGCATGTGATTTGTGGTCTGAACTGTTTGATTGAGTATATAGTATTCATTTGATTGTTTCTTAACGATTCCAGTTAACTGCTATGAGCTATTTTCAGTTTTGTATTTTATTCCAGTTTATTGATTCTGATATGAAATTTATTGAATCATTGTTGTGCATATCTAAATATAATTTTTCAGTAGATTTTAATAAAGATCTTTCATTCTATATTTTTATAAAAATCATCTTTGCGAAAATTTTTGAAAGTTCAATTCATCCCCCCTCTTGAACTCGGCCTAAACCTATTTTAACATTCTTAAGGCTAAGTGGGGCGCTCCAAGCATGCTTCTCATGCCTCCTTGCCGCGTGGCACCTCCTTGTTACATGTCACACTACCTCCTTGCGATGGAAGAAGCCCTAGGAGGGGTCCAACTACAAGATTCATGGCTAGACACATACACAACGAATGGGACTCAGATTCAGACATTAAACCAAAAATATTATTAAATTGGTCTAACTTTTGTTTGTAAAATGGTATAGGAACTTCTTTTCATTTTTGTATAGTTTCTTAAGGCTATATAACATTCGTCTCGTGTTATAAAAAAAAATGAAGGTGTACCTAGGGTTAGGGTTAGGGTTGGCACACCTAATCACCCTTGTCCATGTGTGAACACATGATTGGAGAGCTTTAAAGCTTGCTGCATAAGCCAGCCCTTGTCCATATGGCAGCAACTGATTGGAGCCCCGAGGAAACTTCTTGAACACACTACGGTTAGGGTTATGTAGTATCTAGGGTTAGGGTTTTCATTAGCTTCTTCTACAAGCTTTTCAAGCCTATAAATAGGCATAATGTGTACTCCACTTTCAAGCTTGAATATACCTATTCTTATGATGTTGAACTTTCAGAACACTTGGTGTTAGAAGGCTAGCTGAGGAAATCCATTAGAAGTTGGTCTCACCTCTTCCAATCACCTTGTTCCACCACTTTCACTAAAAAACATGACTACTTTGATACAATTCAGTACTCAATTCCACTATATCTACTCATCCTTCCACTACCATCACTTGTTTCCAATTCATGTCGCACGTCAAGGTCATCAACCAACAGCTTGAGACTTCCACGCATAATTCAAATTGGCAACAACAATGCATATAGTAAGGTTGGACCATAATTTGGTATAAGAGCATAGGTTTTTCAAGAGCTAAGTCACTCTTTATTGTTTTATACATTGTATCCAGTATTTCTTTCATAATCCTGTGTTGTTACAATTTGTCTTTCATGACTAGTTGATATTTTATTGTTTAATTGTTGTGTTTTTGTACTCTAATAGGTTCAAACAGTTGTATTCATCTTAAACCATCCAAAAATAGTGTCATAGGTTTTTTTGTTTTACTACAGTAGCATTTTCGATTTTTAATTGAGTTTTCCTTCATTTTAATCTGTGTAAAGAGTAGTGTTAGTGGGTAGTTTTTGTTTTATAATATGTATACTTGTCCAAGTCATTTGATTCCAAAATTTCACCAATTATGTTTTGCTAGTAGATTAGGTGTTTGATTAAACGTTTAAGTGAAACTGTTGTGTTATAAGTGGGGTCACAACAGGGCAATAAAATGAATCTTTTAAAAAAAAAATCGGAGAGGAGTCGCCACCATAGTTTATTATAAAAGACTATGGAAAAACCAAAGACAAGGAAAGGTTAACGAAACCTAATTAGAGTCTGAGAGTCGGTTACGTATAAGAAAGGTATTAGCACCCCCACAATACCAGTCTTAAGACGGTAACTTTAATTAAATGAGTGAAATGAATGTGGTTTTTTAAAATGAATAATTTTCCTAAAAAAAATGCAAGTAGAAAGAAAAAAAGAGAAAATAATTTTTTTTTCTTACTTTGCGCTTGACAATGATCAACCTTTTTCCTACGTCTTTTCATTCACAATGGAAAATTAGGGATCACATAGTTCTTGAGAGAAAACTTGTTTGTTGGGTTGAAATTTAAAAAATTTTGAAATTCTCATATTTTGATGTTTAGAGTACAAGAAATATTTTTCAATATTTTAAAATTTTGTATTTTTTTAACTTTTAAAAATTTGATATTTATTTCCAAAGTTTCGTATTAAATATCACATGATGCATGCAGCTATTTGATATCTAAAAAAAAAATAGAATGATAAAATTAAATACCAGATGACACGTGTGGCCATGCAAGTATCTCAAATTATTTAGAACATGATGCCTTTGTGTTGATACTGAGAGGTTATTTCTAAAGCTTTATATTAAATACCACATGACGTGTGTGACCATTTGATATATATATATATATATATATATATATATATATATATATATATATAAAAGAGAAAATATTTGGAATAATAAAATTTAGAAGATATGATACCCCACAAAGGTTATTTCCAAAAGTTTGTATGAAATATTGTATGATGCGTGCAACCATTTGATATCTAAAAGAAAGTATTTGAAATAATAAAATTAAATACCAAATGACGTGTGTGTCCATCCAAGTATCTAAAATTGTTTAATTATTTCATATATATATATAAAGAGAACAAAAGATGGTGGTGGTGTATTTATAAAAAGGCGTGATACATAATAGAAATATTGGACTAAATGGACAAATACATGTTTTATTTTATTTTATTTTTTTAAAAAAAGAAAAATTTGAAGGTGTATAAAAAAAGTGCAAATAGCTAAAATGTTGAATCATATAAGTCTTTTTTTTAATGTGGTATACATATGAAAATGGGTGTGACGAATAGCGAAAGACGGTGGGAATAATAACTAGTAGGACTAAGAAAAAAGGAAATTAGCTAAACAAAATACGACACTAGGCTAGATTTATACACATGTTTCTCTCTTATATTATGTAAAAAGCGTTACAAAGTAAATGGAAATATTGGTCCCATGCATACAATTGGTACATATGTAGAGAAAATACACACTATTTCACGGTGGTCCCACATGCATACAATTAGTTTATTTTTATTTTAATTATTATTTTATATTTCGTTGAGATTTGAGAGAGAAAAATAGGGAGTGTAAGTGAGTGGGGAGCAATTTTAAAACTACCATTTCATATTTTTGTTATATTTTTTACTTTTTTTATTTTTATTTTTTGTTTTTATTTTATTTTATTTTTTGTTTTTTATTTTAATTATTATTTATACTTTTGTTTTTTTATTTTAATTGTTGTGTTATAATTTTTTTACAAATTTAATGGGCTAAGTTCAACCTATTTTTGTTTTATATCTTTTTAAAAGCCTAAACTAATCAAATTGAATTTTTATTAAAAACTGTCATTTTTAAGTTTGTAATATTTGTTGAAAGAAAAAAAATCATTTTCTATTTTTACTTTTTAAATGTAGACATATTTTATTAGAAAAAAAAACTTTAGTAATCGAGATGAAATCGGATGTTGACATTTAAGTGTTTGGTAAAAAATCTAACAGAAATTGTGCTTTTGTGTGTTTTATAAATTTTTATTTTTGTGATCCAGTATTTACTATTCTATCATTATTAATTTCCTAGGAGTCCACAATTCCATTATCTCTTGTTGTCATGTTCGATTTTCTTGAATTCTTTTGGTTTCTATTTCTTGCTCAGAAATTGATTGATGAAAGCCATTGTGAATTTCAAGAAATTAATGCATGCAATTGAGATCTAATCTTGACCTAAAATTTTGTGTGAAGACAGCTTAAGATGTTTACAATATTGTTAAAAGGACAACTGTAAAAGTCAGGGAACCAAAAGCAAAAATAGGATTGTGACGTGAACAATTTGATCTCGGTCTTGAATTTGTTACAATTTAGTCCGGTGTCTTTTTGATCCAGAATTTTGCGAGCAGTTTCTGTATGACATTGTGCAATTGTGATAAAAATTTCATGAACAAACACGTTATAAATAATTTGAAATAAATAATCATTCAGTATTACCAGAACCAAGGATTATAGTTTTATTTTTAGTTTTTATAATCAACTCTAGTGCTAATCATTAGGAATCCATTTGGAGTGCTTTCTTTTAATTCAGAACCTTAATTGTTTCTATTTCTTGTCTATTTTTTTTCACACTACTTTAGTTTGTCATTACTTAATCAATTTGAGTTTAATTAGCTTTCCATAAATTTTAAGTTGTTATTGCTTTATTTTCTTGACCTCTTGAGTGAATTGAACATTGGAAAAGAGTAATTGTGATGTGAGAGGGAATTAATTTTCCATTGGATATTTTGAAAGTTTATCATGTCAAGAGAAGCTCACAAAGGAAGAAGCCTCCCAATGGGAGTTGAAGTGAGAGTCAAGCACTTGGAAAGTTGAGTGAAATCAAGTGAGGCATTATAACAAACACATAGAGTGCATAGTATATGAATTTTAATTTTCCAGCCAAGCAATTCGATTGTATTCTCTTAAGTTATAAGTTGTAGTCACAATTTCAATAGTGGATTAATATTCCATTTTAGATGGTGAGAGTGTCTCAAAGGTCTAAGGTGCCCATGATTCTCACCCTTAGGCACACCTAGTTTACTTTAAAAAGTTTTGCAATTCAATTTCTTTTTATTTTGCTCCACAAGTTTAGCTTTAACTTTTGTGGTTTAATTTTGTTTGATTCGGTAGTGTGAGTCACCTTCGTTTGTGTTTTAGAGTTTTCATTTTAAGAAAGATTTGTAGGGTACAATGGGGTCAGGTTCTAGTTAGGAAGGGCCTGATACTTAAGTTGTCCAAGTGACGCACCTCTCTTTTCTTGGGAATTCCCCTTAATGTGTTAATCTTTTTCTTTCTTAATTTGAAAACCTATTAGACAAAAATCAAAGATCTCTAGGCATTATAGTTATCACAGTGGCAATGAATCCAGTGAGAACAAAACTGACTTTAGAAAAATTTTAAATGAAATTTGATCTTTGAAAACTAACATTGAGGTTCAATTTTCCATTGTGGAGGAAGAGTTAAAGACCTTGAGAAAGAAGGATATAAAATAAAAATAGAAAACAAGTAAATCAAGTTCTTTTAGAGGGACAAATTATGGGGAGGAGAGGAAGGAGAGAGATAACCTTAGGGTAACATACTATTATCAATCTGAACCCCTAACCAGGCATAGACGAGATAAAAAAAATGAAAGAAACTAGGGTAGACCTTCCTCACTTTTATGGTAAAGATGATGTAGATACTTACTTATTTTGGGAAATGGAAGTTGAACAACTCTTTGAAGGCTAACAAGTGAGTGAAGAGAGAAAGGTATCTTTGGTAGTTTTCAGAATCAGACCATGTACTGGTGGTCTACCCTTGTAAGAGATAAACATGTATTGGAATGATCTTAAGAGTGCTTTGAGATATAGACATATTCCCTCTTATTACCACCGATAAATAATGGATAAAATCCACAGATTACACCAAAAGAATATGAATGATCTTAAGAGTGCTTTGAGACATAGACATATTCCCTCTTATTATCACCGATAATTAATGGATAAACTCCACAGATTACACCAAGAATATGAGTGTTGAAGAATACACACAAAACGAGTAGTTGTATATGATGAGGGCAGGGGTAAAAGAGAACGAATCAATAACTATTGCTAGGTTATGAGCTATAGAAGTCTTGAGATTCAAGATAAAGTAGAACTTCTTCCTTATCGTGATTTTCATGATCTAGTCCAGATTTATATTAAAGTTGAATAACAAAATTTAAGAAAAGGATCAGGAAGAAGTTCATACTCTAGCTTGTGTCCTAAGAAAGAATATAAGAGAGAGGGAAAATATAGTAAAGAAAAGCCCAAAGAAATCTCTTCCAAAAACCTAACCCAAGAAAATTAAAAAAAGAAAGATTAACATGTTGCATCCACTCGCACTAGTGATATTAAGTATTTCAAGTGTCTGGACCGAGGGCATGTAAAGTCCCAATGCCCCTTAATGAGAACCATTCTCATGAAGGCCCAAGATGTATATAGCAGTGAGGTAGAGTGTACTAAAGAAAGTGCGAGTGAATAATGTGAGACTCAAATAAGTAAGGATGCATATGTATATGAGAGTGATCTCTTGATGATTTGAAGAACCGTCAACAATCAACCTAGTCCACAACTTGAGTCATGGGGAGAGAACATATTTCATACTCGCTGCAAAGTTTCTCAAAATTTGTTCTTTATCATTGACAGTGTGTCGTGTTGAAATTGTTGCAGCCCTAGGCTAGTTAAGAAACTTAATCTGTCTATTGTTCCTCATCCCAAACCATATAACTTGCATTGGATTAATGAAGATGGAACATTACTGTGAAAGATCAGGTGAAGATCAAGCTTTTTGTGGGTAATTATGCCGATCAAGATTTATATGATGTAGTACCCATGGAAGCTTGTCATGTCTTATTGGGTAGACCATGACAAATTGATAAGAAAGCTTTACACAATGGAATAACCAACGCGATTACCTTGACCCCTAATAATAAAAAGTTTTTACTTCACCCTTTGACACCTACATAGGTATTAGAGGATTAAGTTCAAATGGAAAAGAATTAAAAGGTGAAAAAAACAATCCAAAAATCCAAAACCTAAGTTCTAAAGATGGGCTAGACGTGTGGGAGATTGGTGTTTCTTCCCATGAGGTCATTTAGAAGATGAACACTTTGTCAAATGAATTAATAAAACATGTTCTTCTCACTAAGCAACCTCCATACCGCCTTTTGTGTAAAGGAACACTCACATGCACAACGTCCACTAATTCTGAAGTTAAGATTTTGTCACCTCATATTGAAAAAATTTTAAAAAAGTTTGGTGATGTATTCCCTAGTGAAGATCGAATTGAACTACCACCTTTTTAGGGAAATTAAACATCAAATTGATTTTGTTCCTGGTGCCAGTTTGCCCAATAGATCAGCATACAGAACAAATTCTGAAGAAACTAGGAGATAGAGTCTTAGGTGTAGGAGTTATTGGACAAAGGTTGGGTTTAAAAGAGTTTTAGCCCTCATGTCGTGTCAGTCTTGATGGTGCCCGAGAAGGATGGAAAATGGAGAATATGTTGTGATTTTCATGCAGTCAACAACATCACAATTAATTACAAGCACCCAATTCCTAGGCTAGATGATATGCTTGATGAATTACATGGATCAGTCGTGTTTCCTAAAATTGATTCGAAGAGCTATAGCCAAAGCCGTATTAAAGAGAGTTATGAGTGGAAGACTACCTTCGAAACCAAACTTGGATTATAAAAATTGTTGGTGATGTCTTTTGGTCTTACTAACGCACCTAGTACATTCATGAGGCTTACAAATCATGCCTAATGGATTGTATAGCAAAATTTGTAGTTTTATATTTTGATGACATCCTAGTGTACAGTCGTAGTGTAGAGTCTCATTTACAACATTTACGGGAAGTCTTGTTAGTTCTCAGAAAATTAATTTGTTCGCTAATGCAAAAAAATGTACATTTTATGTAGATAGTGTCATCTTCTCAGGGTTCATTGTAAATAATGAAGGGGTCCATGTTGATCCCGCCAAAATAAAAGCCATTTGAGATTGGCCTACCCCAAAGAATATAGGAGATGTTAGGAGTTTTCATGGACTTGGAAGTTTTTATAGAAGATTTGTGCCTAACTTCTCTAGTCTAGCTTCACCTCTCAATGAGTTGGTGAAGAAGGACGTCACATTCCATTGAGGAGAAAAACAAGAAAAAAATTTCCAAAGAATAAAGTATCTACTCACTAATGCACTCATTCTAGCTTTGCGTAATTTTTCTAAACCTTTTAAACTAGAATGTGATGCATCAGGAGTTGGCATAAGTGTTGTTTTATGACAAAGTGGTCACCCCACTGTCTATTTTAGTGAAAAACTTCAGGGTGTCACTCTTAAGTATCCCACTTATGATAAGGAACTTTATGATTTGGTAGGAACCCTTCAAACTTGGGAGCATTACCTTGTTTCTCAAGAGTTCATCATTCATAATGATCATGAGTCACTTAAATACTTGAAGGGCCAACATGAATTAAATTAAAGACATGCCAAATGAATTAAATTTCTAGAACAATTTTAGTATGTGGTTAAATATAAGAAGGACAAAACGAGTGTTGTAACAGATGCATTGTCTCGTAGACATGTACTCTTTTCTAAATTGAGTACCCAAATTCTTGGATTTGATCACACTCATGAGTTGTATAGTCAAGATTGTGAATTTTCATCCATCTTTTCTAATTGTCAAACAAAACCTCAAGGAGGTTACTATGTGTCTCAGGAGTACTTATTTAAAGAAGAAAAACTTTGCATGAAGGTGGTATCGTTGAGGCATTTTGGGATAGAAAAAACCTTAAGCATGTTAAAAGAAAAATTCTTTTGGCCTCATATGGGACGAGATGTTCAGAGGTATTGTTATAAATGTATTGCTTGTTTACAAGCTAAATCTAGAGTCATGCCTCATGGACTATATACACTATTTCCTGTTACTTGTGCTCCTTGGAAAGACATTAATATAGATTTTGTCCTAGGCTTACCCATAACCTAAAGGGGTTTTGATTCTATTTTTGTGATAGTTGGTATTTTAGTAAAATGACCCAAAACTCTTCTTGAAAGATATAGCTAAATACAAAAATTAATTTTTGTAACGACTATATTATTTTTAAAAGCAAATTGTTAAATAATTAGTAAAATTGTTAAATTTTTCATTTTTCTTTCTTAATGGTATGCTTTCTCCTTCCTATTGTTATTTTTAATTAATTGTACTATATATTTTTTTTTCAAAGACAACCATCCCATCTCTATGGATGTTTACCAATAATATGGATTCCTAATTGCTTTTGACACTTAGTCTCTAAAATATAAGTATGTGATTTTTAGCCATAACTTTAACATTGGCAACTGAACCAATAGTTTTACTTAATTTCATTTCAATAAAATATTTTAACTGTTATTAATAAAAAATACTATTTAAATTTAAAATAATATTAATAATTAAAAAATATGATTGTTAATATTTTTTTGTAATAGATGTTTAAATATATTTAAATTCATAAAAAAATAATAAATGAAATTGATGAATAATAAATGAAAAATAATATATATATATATATATATATATATATATATATATGACATAGTAATATCAATAAAAAAATTCTAACCAACATCGGTCAAAAACTAATCATCTCAATAATATATTGATCTTAGTCAAATTAACAATTCTTTAATTAAAATCAAGTTTATTAAAAAATACAATGAAAAAAATTCAAAATAACAAAATTTCAAATTTTTATCTTTTAATGTAATTTAAAATTTTCTAATTTTAAGCATTATAATTATTCTCACAAAATTTAATTTTTTTTATTTCTTATCTAGACAACATATTTTATCATAAAACATTTAAAAAAATTTATAAAAATAAATTAATCTCGTAAAATTCTCTTTTAAGCCATACATTAAACTTGTTCTCACAAATATAACTCTATATAATAGTTACACCTTGAGAAAGATCCTCCATGCACTATCCAAACTAGAGTTTCCAAATCAACGGCTTAACGGACCATTATCAATATAAATAAAAATTATATTGTTAGCAACAATCACTAATAGAAAAATAGCCTTCGTCGTCGGTTCTAAGAGGTTTTTTTCGTCGGTTTTCGACCCGACGAACCCAGGAGACGTTGAATCAGACGTCGGTTTAACAGTCGACGTGGTGATTAAACTCACTACGTCGGTTAAGCAAACTAAACCGACGTGGTGATTAATATTATAATTATTTTAAGGAGTTGTACCACGTCGATTTTGTCCCAAAAACGACGTGGTGAAGAGAAAACCCACGTCGGTTTTGGGAACCCAACCGACATGGGTTTTCTCTTCACCACGTCGTTTTTGGGACAAAACTGACGTGGTGCAACTTCTTAAAATAATTACAATATTAATCACCACGTCGGTTATGGTCAAAAACGACGTGGTGAGTCCTTCACAACGTCGTTTTTGACCTTAACTGACGTTGTGTGTGTGTTTTTTTTTTAAGAAACAAATTAAATTAGCTACTACCCAACCTGCAAACAGTTCCAGAAACCAGATTTAATTCATTTTCAGTTCATATAATTTAATTCAGAAACAGTCCAACAAATAATATACATAGCAATGTACACTAAAATGATCTTGTAATACATTAAGAAAACTTCTAATACTAAGATGTACTTCTAACTTTAAGAAGAACTTTGCCCATTCTTGTTGAACTTCTTCTATGTCAGACCTTGCCAATGGCTCTGTATCTATAAAAACCTGAAATAAATGTGCAAAGTTTAGTCTTAGAATTTGAGTTGGTGAATCAAATAACTCGTGCAATATACGAGCCAACTCTTGAATTGGATTCACTTATGCCTCAGCTGGTGGAGACCTAGGTGATTTGCCTTTACTCCCTTGCTCCTGACACATAAACAAAATGTATTAGTTAACATCAACTGTGAATTTAGATAAGATTAAACAAAAATCACAATACCTGAGTCCTTTTAGAAATGGCCTGTAGGAGATGTGTAGGCCACGCAATAAATGTACCAAGTGCCTCTCCCACAAGTCTAACCTCTGATGTGGGCAAAGGCACTTCGGCATCTGCCTCTCTAACTTCTTCGACGACCACTCTTGCAAGATGATCTCCAAGTGGCATTGTATAGAGCGTCGAAGACATGCAAAACACTCTCCCAATCGCCACTAATCGAGGAGGATCACCAACAAATAATTTACACCGATATGAGGTATTAGTGTTGGTGTTGTAGCACAACTCCCCTTTGTGCTAGCTTTCCCACGTGTAGGTACTACTATACCTTTCTGCAAGGGACTGTGCTGCTGCTGCTGTGATAACTCCTCCAATTCTCTTCTAATTTGATGTCTCAACTCATCTTTTATTTCAGAGGTCAATTCATCTTTAAGTTGAGACATCAATTTATCTTTAAGTCGAGATATCTCCGCGGCTATATTTGTAGACTGAGATGAAGTAGACCATGGAGCAAAACCAAAATATTGTCTCACCCCCACACCATACCCAGCAGTCCGTACACGACCGAGGTGTTCCTCAGTGCCTATAGCAGTAGTCAATATATCTTTTCTTCCTTGAGGCACAAAACTACCCTGAGAGCTCTGCTCCATCAGAGTATCCTGAAAAAAAAACAATATAATAGTTCAACATTGTATAATAGTAAGACATTATATATCATGACTCTTGAATTGTTATTAACTTACAATGCCCTGAGCAACCTCATAAGCCTTAGCTGATGTCATCTGCCCTCCGGGCTTAGTCCTAGCCAACTTCCACATCTCATGTCGATTAGGAGGGGATTGAGGAGAAACTTCTTCTTTTGAACCTGAGGCTTCTTTCGATCTTTTTAATTTATCATCCATAATGTTCTTTTGTAATAAATCATACCCCCCCACCCCCCCGAGACAACCGGTGGGGGGTGACATTCCTCCGCTGAATTGCTTGTGCTTTCTTCCTCTTCTCCTACAAAATAATTTAAAACTTTTGTTGCCAATTCATATTATGTAATGAAATTATGAT
>Ga0209489_102548_pt1 | contig 36924 bp, 20 predicted proteins | sample SiratrowhiteBW_FD_187527 | JGI IMG/M metagenome (GOLD analysis project Ga0209489, IMG submission 187527) | Root nodule microbial communities of legume samples collected from California, USA - Siratro white BW (SPAdes) (version 2) | ecosystem: Host-associated > Plants > Roots > Nodule | place... | reverse complement strand
TACCCTAGCACAAATTATCTATTCAACAGATCAACATATCATCAATTTTCACACAACTATCTCATACATGCAACATTCAATTCAACATTTCAGACCTGCAGGAAACTTTACCAGATACAAATTGTATAATTACTACAATCATTAACTTCTCTATTCAAGACTTAAATTTGTAAATCAAACAAGCACTAAGGTTAGCTTCCCTTACCTGAATTGCACTAGAAGTTCTCTCTAACAGCCCCAAATCCTAAAAGATCGTCAAGAACTCAAATCTGCATCAAAATGTCCTCTGATCAACGATCAGACGAAAACACTAGGGAACTGAGCTCACAGGGGCACTATCTGATAAATCAGATGCCACATGCAAGCTCATAAGGCAGAAGAAATTAAAACCCTGAAAATGACTCTAAGGGAAGAGGGCAGAGAACGAACTTACTCTAACGGAGATTCTGATCGGGTAGACTTGCTCTATTCTCCGTCACGAGTCCAACGGTGGCTCCGCTTGAGAAACTGATGAAGTATGGAAGCGGAGACTTAGAGAGAAGTCAGAGGAAAAGAGGGTTAGGGGTTTTAGAGAGATGATGACTTGAGTTGAAATGAGACTTGACTACTTACTTTTTCTATAAATATGCGTTTTTAGTTTAATAATATAATAATCAAGTGTTCATTCCACTCTTAGACAGATTTTCTAGATTGTTACAAAGAAAATGTGTGGAATGATTTTAAGAGTCAAGTACTTTTTCGGCCCCTCCATAAAGAAGGTTAAAGGTGTAAAGAAGGTTAAAGGTTTAATTAACGGAAAGATGGCTGACATTTCACAAAGAAAAAGTCTAAAAATACTCCATTTTTAATTCTACAAAATTAACACATGTTATTCTTGACCGTTGAAACTCGGCCATTTGAACTTTGTCATTAAAAAAACACGTACCAACTATTTTCACTTGTATTTGTATAACTACAAACTTTCAATTTCTTTATAGTCCTCTTTTCATTCTCTTTTAAATAATTTAAATAACTTTAGATTTTACTCTAAATTCATTAGTATATTTTTTTCCACCCCTCAATTTCAATCATTCATTCATTCAAACTAAAGCTTATAAATACCCTATATTCCAATCCCAATCCAATTTGAACTTTTTTTTTTCTTGAATGTGATTCTTACGGTAAGAAGTCGGGATTTTAGGCTTTTAACACCTTTTATATTGGTGTCTAAAAAGAACTCCTTTATATATGAGAGAGAAAAATATATATATTAGTGTAATATTTACGAAGTTTTACATTATTAGTAATCTATATAAAAACTAAATTATATCCATTCAATTATTAAACTTTAAATTCATAATGATGATTTTTCCTATTATTTTTATTACATTTTATAAAAATAATAAAACATCTAATAATTTATATTTCAAAAATATATTATGGTGATTATATATTTTAATTGTACGTTTAAAAAAATTATTCAAACAAAAAATATTGTATCAGAGATGTAATATTTAATAAAATTTATTATATATTTGATCCTTTTGATATATATATATATATATATATATATATATATATATATATATATATATATATTATTTCTTCTTTTGATAGAAGGGTAAGATAGAGTTAGACGTGGAAATGTTGTAAGAGATGTGTATAAATATCATATTTTTTACTATTTGAATACTTTTAGTAACTTAATTAAGTTTTAAATGTTTTAATAAATTTGTGTATTTTTAGTTAAATCTTTATTACTTTTTATTTTATTAAATACTTAAAAATTTTATATTTTTTAATTTGTTATATAATTTTTCTGTGAAAACGATGACTTGGGTTGTTATTTTGATCCGTTATCGTCTTATATATTTATCTTAATGTATTAAGAAATATGAGGTTAATACATAATGATATTGTTGTTAATCTAAAATGATAAATGATTAGTTTGCTTTCATTAAAAGCATTGGGATAACAAGATTATCTTGATAACTCTCATGACATCACCTATAACAAGTAAAGGACATTTGAAAAGAAATGAAAAAAGTGAAATCAACACTTGATTATTACATTATTAAACTCAAATAAGTATTTATAGAAAAAAACTAGTAGTCAAGTCTCATTTTCACTTGAGCTATTATCTTTCTATATATGTGCCTTTCCCTTCCTCTGACTTCTCTCTAAGCCTCTGCGTCCGTCTTTCATCAGTTTCTCGAGCGGAGCCCATCGTTGGACTCGTGGTGGAGAACAAAGCAAGTCTATCGGATCAGAACCTGTTAGAGTAAGTTTCATTTTCTGTCCTCTTTTCTTAGAGTTAGTTTTAAGTTTTCGTTTTTTACTCTGCTGTCTGAGCTTGGATGTGGCCTCTGAGAAATGCAATTGTGATGGTTCTCTGCTGGCATGAAGTTTTATTTTAAATTCTGGTTGTAATTTGATTCTTGCATGTATGAAGTGGTTATGTGAAAATTAATGGTATGCAAGTTAATTTTTGCTCAATTAGTTCATCTGAGGCATGTGTAGTAGCTCTGAGGTAGTAAAAACAACATGTTTTACCTGACAGGTTGCTGTTTCCTACATATCTCGCTCAGACTAGGCAATTTCGCCCAGACAAGGTCACTTGGAAACCTTAGAGATGCTCTCAAGTCCAATTTCGCCATGTGAGAAGTGCTTCGCCCAGGCGAGTAAGTAGTTTCGCCTCGACGAGGGTATAATCACCTAGGCAGAATGGCCCTGAAGCAAGTGTGCTCTCTGAACTGTTTTCACCCAGGCAAGAAATTCTGCGCCCAGGCGAGGAGGTATTCTCGCCCAGGCAAGGAGGTATTCTCATCCAGGCGAGGAGGTATTCTCGTCCAGGCGAGAATAATTTTACCTAGACGAGAATGGCCTTGGAGCTAGAGTGCTCTCTAGATTAATTTCACTCAAGCGAGAGAATTTTCGCTCAAACTAGGAAGATTTTCGCTCAAGTTAGAAAAATTTTGCTCAATCTAAACCCTAAAAGAAAGATTTTTTTTGGGTTTTCTGTTTTGATTTTTTAATTCTTTTGTAATGCAATGTATGAATTTAATAGAATAGATTAACTGATAATTTAAATTTAATTTTATTGATGGTTTAGTGATTTTTTTTCATTTTTGAGATTGAGATTGAGATTGAAAAGTGAATGAATGCATGAGTAGAGATCTATATTGTGATGTGATATTGTTAAAAATGTTGATGAAGTTGGTCAAGATCTAGGGGTCTACTCAATGCATGAGTTTTCTGAAAGTAAAGTCAAGTCTATAGTATGTCACTATCTTATAATTGAAATGATTGTATTTAATTGACTGAGATGAATGATCATGAGGTGTTTGAGTTGTGTTAATCTTTGTACATTGTTCTAAATGATTTTGAATTTATTAAAATTAAAAAATTGGTTAGCTTACCCTTTATCACGTTGTGCTTGTATTTTTATATTTGTATGTGATGATTGTGTTTTGAAATGGAAGCAGATGGTGTTGCAAATGGATCTTTGCAAGACCAGTTAGGTTGAGACATGTTGATTGGAATAATGTTTTATTTTGAGAAACTTGTATAATATTTTTGTAAACATGTTTTAAAATTGCAGTTTAGTATGATTATGTATTTTTGATGCCAACTATGAATTACTATAAAATGTGTATGATTGTGTTATCTTAATTGCTTAGATAGAAGTTATATTTTATAGGGTATTATAGATACTCTCATAATAATTAATGTAGATGACACACTCTTGTTATCTGATATATTTGCAACGAATACAATAAAAATTACTTATTATTTTACATTAATTTTAATATTGTTCTATACTAATTATAAAATTTTAAATTTTTTAAATATGTAAAAATAAGTAACCAAGATGATAGTTCAAGATAACATTCTTGTCACTTATTAATGAAAAAAATTAAAAGACAAAATCCAATTAAAACTTAGTTAAATATTATAGTAATTAAAAAAATAAAATTACATTACTTCAATAAAGAGGCTTTTTCGTCCATGTATATAGAATTAGACTGCCCTAAAAATAACCGGATGATTTTGGGATGATGTTATATTAACATATGCTCATGTTTTAGGTGTAGATGCACGTTAGCTACATAAAGAAAAAGCAAATGACTTATCTAACTTTTTCACCATCAAATTTTAAGCACGTATAATTAATTGTGTCATTTTCTTACTACAGTTAAAGAAACACGGGATTTGGATATCTGGGAATAACCACCACTGTTCAAAGTCGTGGACTTCCGAACATGTAAAAAGATAGGGTCTATTTTGCTTTTTCTGATGGTATCAATGGAAAACCAAGGCAATTGTTTCCTGTACCCCCATCAATTGCTTCTTACATTCCATTAATTTTGAAATATTTCAGTTGTGTCCTTGACAGATTTATATGAAAGGTGGTTTCATTGTGGTTGGCAGTGGGGTGAGCGGTTTCCTATGACTACAACTGCATTAGGCGGCGGCGGTTTCCTAAAGTTTTATACCTCCAAATATTTATTCCGAAATATCAATTTTGGAAGCCATTTTTACACCTCCAAGGATAATTACGGTATTTTAAAAATATGATGGAGTGTAGAAAGAAAGTGAGGGGGTGGAGGAAGCAATTGTCGGAAACCATTTTCTTTATCTAATACAAACTGTACAGTGTCTAAGGTTCTCGCTCAATGTGAGAAAAAATAAATGCATTATTATATGATAAATTGACTGAGTCAAAAGATCAAAAAGTTTCTCACAAATATTCTTTTTAAGACCATCTTGTTTAAGACAAGGCTGAATATAAAACAGACATTTAGCAAAGATTCAAATTAACTTTGATTAACCACTCTAAGAAAGTAATCCATCCCTTCTGATAGGAATATAAATATGATTTTTTTATACGAATTTGCTCTAGTTCATTGGTGTAAATCTCCATTTTTTTTCTCAGCAATAACAAATAAGTTAATAGAAACAAGGGATGTAAATTTTCATGTCTATATTGTCAGAAAAATTTCAACAAAGATGTTGGGGTTAGGTTTATCTTCATGATTAGCTCAAAAACAAACCTATCCCATTATACCTAATTTAATTTGAATAGTACAAATTTAGATTTTTTTTATTAATTTTACTATTTTTCTATTTCCAAATTACATTATTTTGATATATTAAAATCAATATATTTTAAAATATAAAAAAAGTCAATAAAGAATATGGAATCTGGACTCATATATTCCCTCGAGTACTTACTTGAAAGGTATAAAAATGATATAAGTGGTGTTCATCAAAGTCTGTAATTACAAGTATCACACACTTGTTCTCTTCTTTTGATTTTGGATTGAGATGCCATAACTTTTTATAGGACATTATGCAGTGGAGCTTGGCTTGTTCTAATAAAGTATAACTATCTATTTATTGTCCCTCAATTTCAATAGTAGAAAATATTCACTTTGGTATGAATATTGACTTCTCATGAGTCAATAATATTAATTTCAAAATCATTATTATTTTGTTCTTAATGAAAATAAATATTAAACATCTTAATAAAAAATAAATACTATTGTAATTTCAACTTATATTATGTTTTCTTTCATTTTATATATTTAAATGAAAATATATTACAGTATTTAATTCATTACTACAAGAATCAGTATTTATGACTATCATAATTGTATTAGTTTGGTTAAAAAGGTAGAAGTAAAACTTGACACTTTCTTTTCTTTTCATAATTTTATGATAAAAACTTAAGACCTTAAAGAAAAATAAGTCGCCATTTAAAATTAGAAGAATGGAGAAAAATAGTAAAGGTTAATTAAAATATCTTATTGAAAAGCAATATTGGTAAATAAATTTTTTTATCAACAATATTTGTAAATAATGCACGTAAATTTAAAGCAATGTGAAAACTAAGGGTAAAAGTTTATATAAATCTAAGTGATAACAAACAATATAATGACTTGAAAAAGTAAATGATCAAAAGAATAAATTAAATCTAAATATAATGAAGTAAAAGCAACTAAAGTTAAAGTACGTAAATTCTTAAAGAGTAGAAGTGATTTAAAGGGGATGAAATATAAATATTGTATTATTTAATTTGAAAAATTTATAAATAAAAAAATGTAAGTATTAAAATTTTATTTTATGAAATCATTATCTATCTAAAATACTTTTTTATGTAACTTTTTAAAAATAAATTTTCTCTAAAATATTGAAAAATTTGTTTATATTTTATTAAATTAGAACTCGCCTTAGTCATCCTAATTAAGAGTCATTTTAGTGAAGAGTATCCTAGTCAAGAGCAGAACACTTATACTTAATAAAAATAGTTTTTCAGTAAGTTTTTTTTTTTTTACTCTTTTATCTTGAGTTGATATTATAGAAACGATTGCATACATAAGGATAAGACTCACACATTTATTTATTTTTTTGGACAAAAATGGAGCATGAGAGTATGATTAAATTGTCAATAAGAATGTTTTATGTACACGTTTTACCTTTTTGTGAGAGTAGTGAAATTAAGAACTTAAACTTAATTTAAGCAAGTTAAAAGTAGAGAAGCTACTTATGTTTTTTGATGGTAGCTTGTAATAGATTATCTCAATGTGAAGATGAAGTGATATTTGTTTGAATATTCAAATTGTTTGAATTTTGATATAAATGTTTGGTGATATGATGTAATATGATTAAATGTTTCTTGTAGACAATCTAGCTAATTACATATGGTATGTTAATGTATTAAACAATTGGAAGTGTTTGAGATAAATATTGTATATTTTGAGCGAATAGATTTTAAATAAGCTAGGTTGTATATTTTAACAATTAAAAGTTGGAATATTTTTAATTGAGTAAAATTTGTTCAAATTGTTTTTATTTTGGAACAAAATATTCCATGTTAGGAATAAGAAATGAAGAAAAAACTTAATCTGAACCAATTGGATCACATGTTATATTCTGTAGAGTCATTGGGCGAGCAAAATTCTTATTGGGCGAAATTTAATTAATTAAAAATATGGGAGTTTTAGTTGTTGAGAGAGTAGAATTCGTTAGACTAGCTCTTAAATAAAAATTATCAGTGGTTTGGTCCCTGGGTGAACCAACTCTTGCTTGATGAAATTCAATTAATTAAAAAACCAAGAGTTTGAGTCGTTAGGTAGTAAATTCTTGCTAGGCAAGTTGTTGTTATGAAAACTTCTAGCGATGTAGTTGTGAATAATTTAGTTGCTAGGTGAGCAGAGTTCTTGTTAGGCGACTAAAATTTGTTGGCCAAGATGATACCTTTGGCTGGGTGAGCAAAATGGTGGTTGAGGCAAATTGTAACATGTGTTTCTTTTGTTGAGGAATCAAAGTGTTAGCTGGGAGAGAGAGTATTCTATAAACTTTGAAAAAAAACATGTTTTTAAATATTTCTAAATGCTAAAATTTGTTATAATTTTTAAACATGTTTAATATTTTTATACTTGATTAATATATTGCATTTGAATATTATTATAATGGAATGAATGATGAATTGTAGTTTATTAATATTTAAATTGAGTTGGATGTATATATTTGAATGAAGATCTATGATGGTATGATTGTGCACTAGTAGAAAAAACACATTTTAAGGCGGGATATTATCGCGGTTAGGAAGGAACCGCAATAAAAAACAATGTGGGTGCTACTCGAACCCACATTCACTTGATTAAAAGTGAGGCGCCTTATCCATTAGGCCACAAGTGCTTTTTGAGAGTAATGCTTTCTTTCAAAAAAAGAAAAGCAATACCACCGCGGTTGTTAATAAACAACCGCGTTGGTATGTCCCATTTTCCACCGCGTTTATATAACTGTGATAACAACTTTGGTACTTTTTATTGCAGTTGGATTTATTGCGGTTCGGGAGCCGCGATTGTAAGTCTTATAAAACCGCGGTGATATGTATTTTTTCTACTAGTGGTGATATAATACAATGTGTTGTAAACATAGTTATTTTCAAGGATAGAATACTATGTTTAGATGTTTAGATTGTGTATTGAATTTGAGATTTTGAAGGAGATGATCTTGACTCTATTGGTATTGAACTCACACAAAGAAAAATATTAGGTAGTGAGAGTCGAATGAGATTCCTATGACCTAATATTGTAGTGTGAAAAAAATATATGTTTGGTAGGTCATCGAGATTTACCTTGTTATATGAGTCGTAAGTTTTTATTATGTATTGTTATGGTGACAACTTAATAAATGTAGTATGATAAGTACATATCTCTAAATTCAATTCAATGCATGAGTCTTTCAAAAGTAGAATGCATAATGTTAATTGTTTATAACATGAAATATAATCTTTTGGCTGAAAAATAAACACTTAATAGGTGATAAATATTTAATGGATGAATTAAAATTATATCCATACAAGTATATGGATGAGATGGGAATAAAATGTATGAATTTATTTTTTCAATATATGTGTATGATTTCAATAAATTCATGTATTTAAGTTCGGTTTTGAAATTCTAGCTTATCATATTTTGTGTATTTATATATTATTATCAATATTATTTTGTGCATGATGATTATGTATTACATTAGAAGAAAAGATAATATTATTTTTTGAATATTATAAAAAATCCATCAAAATTTTATTTTTTGAATTCTCTTATATGAGTTTAGCTATCATGGGATCCAAATATTTCTTTTATATGGATTGGGTTATGGTCCTTCTATAACTTTTTTTTATTAAGGGAGTCTGTCTTATATGTCAAATTGAAGAACCCAACACTCTTAATGTAGGTGTCATATATCTTGCAACAAACCACACTATGTATAAATTTATAGGTTGACTAGAAACCCGTCAAACTCACAAACCTAGACCACCCTTTAGTTGGCCACCACCCCATAACCTTCTACTATTCTAAAAACTGTGCTAATGGTTTGAGGTTCGTGAGTGAAATTTATCACCCAATCTTTCTTTTATTGACTTATGATTTTTTTATTTCAATTTATAAAAAAAATAATAAACTTCAATTATATGTCACCTATAAATTCATTAGGACCACACAAGTCTTGGAAAAATATATTTAAACACTGAAATCCCAGTGAGAGAGATTACAAAAGAAAAATACAGATATGATAGGATAGAAAGAGAGATGTAAAAAGAAATAAGAGATATTGATGTGTATTAAAATAATGACAAGCAATAATAATTAATACTACAAGTAGAGGCTCAAGTTGTAGTTGTTTGATGAGTTTGTGGCATGCATATGGCTTTGTCTTGTGGTTGTGGCACTTCAGTAGGATCCTCTGCAGAACAGTAAGCTAGATGCTAGAATAGTAAATGCTAGAACAGTAGTTACGCATGTTCACAGCCACCTAATGTACCAAAATTCTATTACGTTTTAAACGTACTAACTACGATGATGGTATTGGTTTAATTTTAAAAGTTAGCACATGGACATAAATTCACTGAGTGGACCATTTCTAATTTCATGACAGCCAAAAGGTCACACTCATGCCAGTATAAATGTCATAACATACAAGCCAAAAACAAAATAGTCCATGTCAATTCCTTATTAATTTGTATTAAATCTACTTCTGGGGAAGACACTGTGTACATTTTCATTTGGACTCTGCATCAAGTCCCCCTCTGTGTATGACATTGCCTTCCTATTCCTGGAAAGAATATCTTGTTTCAAGTAGATTCCAATTGCTGGATTAGCTTAGAATAGCCTCAATTAATGTGACATCATGCAAACTTGTTCTACAAATATAATTTCTTCTAATTTGTTGCTGAGTTGGGTTCTTTTTCCTTCTTGTCTTAAATTCCACTCATGGACTTGATTATTGTTGAAGGTTATTGTTAGCATCTGAATTTAGCATGGATTATTTGCTGCTATGGAGCAGAGAGGAAATATTTATTTTCAATATCCTTTGGCAAGATATATCACCAAGAGAAACTTTGGATTCTTTCTCTATCAAAAAGTATGGTACAATTTAGCTATTGATGGATTTGATATGAATAGGAGTTTTACATCAGTATATGAATAAAAATACTGATAAATCTCATATATTAAAATTTTGAGTTAAAAATGGTGTACTAATTGGTTAATGATCCATTATTAAAGACTTCTCCTTTATTTTCTCATTAGAGTCCATACATAACACTGATAACTTGTTGATAAACAAAGTGAAAAAAGGAAGAAAAAAGGTATAGCTTTGCAAATATAGAAAAAGAGGTGATAAGAAATGGATAAAAAACATGGTGAGATTGAGATATATCATACATGCACTTTCTCCAATGCAAGTTCACTCACAGTCTTCTAACCTTTCTGGCACAGGTGTGATGTCATTCAATCCATGACACAGAAAAAAGTGAAACAGTTAAAACAGAAAAACTACACTATTATATACAGGGCAAATTGTGTCAACTGACTATTTACATTCTTGGATTTTGAAATTAATTATGTGAAATAATAAAAATGATTACACAGTAGAAAGTACAGCCAAAGCATAAAACCCATCATCCAAAGACTTCACTTACAGATACACCTTCATTTCATGCATCCAAATCCCACTTGTGTTTGTTTTCCAACATGCATTGAAAAACATGAGGCAAAAAAGAAAAGAATCATAGACAAGAAATAAAGAAGTGAAAGAATCATGAACATATACCACCTCATCCACTCCACTCCTATCTATCAAGTTAAAGCAGACAGACACAACTGTTTCTTCCACCCTCTCTTCTGATGCCACTGCTGCACATGTGGATCCCTGCATTCTAATCATGCAACCTTTGAGTGGTCCCCTCTCTTTAAAGTAAACACATCACGTGCCTGCGCTGTTTCATAGCAGAAGCCTACCACCTCACCAAGCACAATACACACTCACTATAATTTCCTTCATCAACTCGCTAATAAAAATTCTCACCACCCCACAAGTACTTTAAACCATTTAACTCAACACACGTTACAACCACACCAAAATTTAACTCCTTTATTTCCCTTTCCTTTCTCAAAATTCTGCAATTTCTCTTGATGTAAAGAATCACAGTGTCATGTTATTATTAACTAGATAGTTAATATCTACTTCGTCATGCTGCACCACTGTGATAAACCTTCTTCAAACGTTGAGAAGTTCTACTTCCTTTTCTGTTTGAACTTCACATACAGGATTTGGTAATGGAGATGTTAATGGTAATGGTGGTGACCCTGATGCGTTTTCCATCTTCTTGAGGCTCTGTTGGTGATAAACTTGCCTCAGTCTCTCTATCTCCCTCTTCAGTGCCTCTTGATGAGCTGCATGTGGATGATTAATTTCAGTCACAGTGGAAGGTTAATTAGTTAAACGATTTTAACTACTTGCAGACATGGCACATGATCAGACACAGACTTAAATACGCGTGCACACAAAAGCTTTCACTCAAATCAATATAACTATGCACTTTCACTTTCATAATTGGTCTGTTTCTTCCAACTAAATTAATCATTGTGATTTTAAAACAAAACAAAAATTAACCAACACAAAGCTATACATAACATATGAGATGCTTCATTAAGTGAAGATGAGTAAGATGAATAATATAAACGAGATATCCATAAACTCAATACATTAAGTATTGTTTTACCACAAATCATTAGATTTGGATATTAAATTGATGTCAGTTTTATTTTTTATTTTTGACAGACTGAATTAAGTATTAAATTGATATTATATCCATCTTTTAAGAACTAAAATATCCCAATTTGTATATATATATATATAATGCATGTATCTCTTTCAAGAACCAAATTGATAACAAAATATTTTCTCAAGGACCAGAACAGCAGTTTACTAGTGATGATGACAAATGGAGGTACCAGTTGGATACCATTTTTCTTTGTCTTTCTCTTTAAACCACATTTTTTTTTACACTTTTCTTTGTTTCTCTCTCTAGGTATTAAATACAGTTTAGTGATTAGGAAACTTTTCACAAAAAAGAGAGAGAAAATAACAGCACATGCATGAACCAACTATGAAGACAAGTAAAGCCACGAGGTTAGGTTCACTTGGCAAAATGGGCCTCCTGTGGACATATCCACTTTTCCAAACTATGAGGAATTTTTATTTCACTTATATGGCAAAAGTAAAGGGAGGGCACATTGGATCAGACAAATAGCACGGTTTCTAAATACCATAAAGTACTAATTAATGCACCCATCAACCTCATCTTAATCTGTAATGTTATCCATTTTACAAAATTAATAAATAATTATCCCGCCAAAAAAATGATTTTTTTAACTAAATAAAATTACCATCTTTAAAGATCTTGTCTTGAGCAAGGGCAGCTATTCTTTGCTTGAGAGCACTATTGTCCACATTTAGAAGCAAACGTTGGTGATCCAAAAATGCAACCCTTGGAGATAGCACTGAAACTTCAGCCTTCATTTGTCAACGAATTGGGAAAAGGTCAATATTTTATCTTCAGGAATGTTATTTCAACCACACGTATTTAAAATACTTTTCATATCAATACAAAAATATGAAATAAAATAAGTGATATACGATATGATCAAAACAATTAAGAAAAAAATGAATTGTGGAAAGGTATTATAAAGTTCTTGAAGAAAAATAATGTTATTTATTATTATGGCATATAAATATTAACTTGAAAAAATGATTTATTGTGGCTACCAAGGAAAAAAAAAAAGAGAGATCTTTTTTATAAAAGCAAGATTTTTTTTTATCATAATAAAAGCGAGGAATTATTGTAGTCACATCACGTTACGTCCCAAACCTGTAATGAAGTTGCACTTCTCTCAAGCTCTGATATGTATTGCAGCTTCCTCACTCGCGATCTTTGTGCAGATTGTCTATTAGCCAAGATTCTGATGCAAGACGACAATTACAGACAGAACTTAAACAATACAAAAATTCAAACTCAGCAATTTAGCATCATTCATTTTCAGTTTCCGAAAAAGAATGAAACAATTTACAGAAACCAATAGAAAAAAAACACCCCTTAGTTATGAGAATCAATTCTCAAGTATAAGAACCATTTATCCACTTTTTCTTTTATGTTTTTTCCTATCACTTCCTTCAGTTTTCATCATATTTTCTGTTTTTTATATTCTTCTTCCTTCCACCTATCCACCTCAAAATTAAAGTGGACATTGAACATTTTAAGAAAATAATAAATGGTAGATATGATTGGCTGTATATCTAAAAGAGAAAAAAATACGAGAGATGATAACAAGTCTGATTCCTATCTGGTTGGCGAAAGACTAATTACTCTAAGAATGATTCTAGTAACATCAAACTCACTAAATTTCTCTAAGAAAAACACAGTATGAAATTTTGTGGAATAGTTTCAAACTTGACCAAGAAAAAATATGAATGTTTAATCAGTAGTAGACGTACCTTTTGACTCTCTTGGGGTCAGTGATTCTCTCATTGGAAGAAGAAGTGTTGGTGTCATTTGGAGGCTGCATAGTTTCCTGTATGCATTGGCTTTCAACCTCATCTGCTTCATTTTTCAATTGGTGGCGGTGCTCGTCTTCATCCTTCTGCAGCTTCGTCTCCTTCCGGCTTCTATCTTTCTGATCATGGAAGAAGTTCTGGTCGGAAGGGCTAGAAGGGTTGGAGGAAGACAAGGTAGTTGGTGGTGGCAAGGGGACCCCAGAGAGCACTACTTCATCCGTGAACATGGACATGAATTGTTCATCATCAAACTTGTCAAACTCATTCTCATTGCTATTATTATTGTTGTTATTGTTGGTCTCACCACACCTCAATGGTGCGTCCAAGTAGGTGATGGAATCGCTCACCGACCGCCTGTGAGCGCCGCGCCGGGCGGAGGAGAAGTCGAGGAACTCGTCCACCCAAGAAGGGTTTTGGTTTTGATGATGCTGATAATGGCCTGAGTTGTTGGTGGTGGCGTTGTTAAGAGGTGGCAATGGCATCTTCTGGTGTTGAGAAGAGAAGTCTGGCCAACTTGGTGACACGTTTGGGATCTTTGGAGGTAATTGCGCCATTTGAAACACACACACACCGAATCAGAAAGTGTTGCTGCAGATTAACCTCGGATGTTAATGTTGTTGTTGCAGTTGGGACATGTCCCTATGTGAAAAATATGCACATTATTGTATCTTTATGAGAGAGAGAGAAGAAATGAAACAAATGAGAGGCTCTAACACATCCCTTTTATAAATATATATGCATGTTCCCAGCAACCACAGGGGAATGTTGTTAGAGGTAAGAAAGACACACGAACAAAAAACAACACAATCATGAACTTTCTTAATATCTTCTCTTCTCTCTTTTTGAAAAAATTGGAAAAAAAGGTATAATTTTGAATAGTTATATTTTGTTTTGGGGTTTAAAAATCCCAAAAAAATCTCTGGGGTATCTGTATCTATGTGTTTGTGCAGTGGGGTCACATGGGGATGGGGAGGGATTGGACAGCTATGAACAGCTGGGAAGAGGGGTTGGGTTTCAACGGTGTTACTGGAAAGTCGCCACTGGTTTAATAAGTAGTGGGAATCAGCCACCACATGCCCTTGTGTCCGTCTTTTTAGTGGGATGCCCTTATATTTCTTTATCTTTGCACCAATATATTTCACAACCAAATTCATTCAGATATAAGTTTTATTTGTTTTAGTAAAGTATTTTCTATTCACATGATCATGAATCAAACTTCTGATTTCATGTTTAAGAAATACAACTAGCTATATCTATCAGAAGTATTAAATCTAATAATTGGGTGGTGGTGGATGTCCTTAAAATAATATATAGTTTCTTTCTTGCAAATTTGGTCATTATTTCCCTTTAGAACATTCTCTATATATGCTTCTTCTTCCACCACACTAATTTTAACCCTTCCATCATGATGACACTGCAATTAGCAGCTCTATTTGTGTTAGGGTAAATGGCGACATGGAGCATATTATGGAAGAGTCCAACAATGGTCAAAAACATGGTTGACCATATTTAGGTGCATTTTGGAGTGGCTGGAAAAATGATCTGAAATTAGACTTTTGCAATTGAGCATGCCAGTGGAGAAGTGAAGGTGAAAAGGGAAAAAAGTGGTAGAGAAATTAAGAGATATAGCAGAATTAGGTGATGGATTTGATTCTGATAAATTTAAAAAGATATTCTCTAGGACAAAAGGTAAGACAGAAGCCCACTTGAGGGGGTTAGTGATTGGTGAAAGGAAATGGGTTGTGATATCTTTATCTAAGAGGAGAAGAAAGAAAGGCCATGTGCATGGGATTATTGTATAATGGTGCAGTGGTTATGCATGGGGTGCAACGTGTCTCATTAATCATTTCGTTAAAAGCTAGATATAGGCACAGTAATTAAGATAAGCAAAATTGTTTGGAGCTAGCTGTGAAAGAGAAGAAAAAGAGTGAAGGATCATGTTATGTTATGCTCCCATGTGAATGGTTTGCACGCACTATGCTTTCTTTGCTTTGTCCCCAAACTATTCCCACATGTAGGGTATATGCCTCTTATCTCTCTCTCTAAATGCAAGTATCTGTGTGTCTATTTCTTTCTAGCTACCTTCTTCCATCACCTTATCTTAACTGCAACTAATTAATTAATTAATGCAGTTTTTAATTAAGTACAAAAGTATTTCACAAAGCTATAAGACATGATTATAGTACCATCTTAATGGATGAGCTTTATATTATTAATACAATCTGTATAGTTCTTAGGCCTTGCCTTCCCCTCCTACTACTTTAATTATTATGCCAATCCTATACTACCCTACAAATTAATACTATAAGGAAATGTGTACTATATGCTTGCTATATACCTACAAGTTATTATAATAATAGACTTCACACATGCATTTATGCTCTTAACTAGCATTGCAGTTCAAGCTAAATGATGAAGATAACAAAGAGTTCATGTACATCAAGAACTTTATTGCATCATGAAAAGTTTGGTATTTAATTACTTTATGTTAGTATAGTTTTTGTTGATTAAATTATTGTACAGGGATTAGGTTTATACTGTAGTATGACACAATTTTATAGATATTACTAAAAAATTTGTTGGTATATATTAAAAATTGATATGTACTGTAAATATATTCATTTTTAATATAATATAATATAATATACATATTAACTATTTGATTATGTATTAGATAAAAACTATAGTGATAAAAATAATCCTAACATTTAACTTTTTTTCATCAAATAACTTTCTTTTATTGATATGTATACATGCTAGTTAGTTCATCTTTATTTTATCAAAACAATTAAAATTGTAAGGATTAATTTGACTGAAAAAAAGTCTAACCGGACCGAGTCGGACATTTGAAATTTAAGTTTGACTAGATTGTTCAAAATTGAGTCTTTTATTCTCATTATTATAAGTTAAAATTTGCGGTGTTAAAAAAAATGGATTTGCTATTTAGTTAAATTATAACTTCTTTATTTTTGCTTCTATACTTATCAATTTTTTAACTTCATCAGTGTAGTGTTTGTTTAATAAACATTTTAATATTGAGATGACAATATGCAAATAGAAATTTGTGAGGAAAAATATCTGCGAGTTATTAATATGCAGCTTAAAAATAATGTTGAATATTTTAGTTTAATCTTTCAAAATTTAAAGGAGCAGTAAACCAAGTTATGGATAATTATTGGGCAAAGTGGAAAAAAAATACCTATTTATACAAGAGAACCCGAAAGAGAAAAGTGAGGGAAAAAAAAGTAAAATGCCAAGCTTTAAAGAATTTTTATGTCTATTTCCCAACAATCAACTTAAAAAAACTATAATTATCTACGATCTTGTTTGGTCATCTTTTTTATTGAATTATCTTGGTCAACCAATAATAATAATAAACGATATAATGACAATTTTTTTAAATTGATGTAATATTTATGCAAAATTCCCTAAATAATATATATATTTTATTTATTTTTTAGTATGGGTAAATAAGGGGCATCATATCATTATAAAAAAAAATGACCACTTATTATACAATTAATTTATTTAATTTAAGATTAGATGAAATGGCAAGAAGAGACCATAGTACACTCAACACATTCTTCTTTTTATTTTTCTGGTGTGTTACTATAGTGTAATTAAAATAAATGTGCAGTAATGCACAATTATGTTTTATTCACAAATATATAATGGTTGTACGATGAGTTAATTAAAATAGTGATAATACTGTACTATTTTAAGGTGGGTAACATTCTCCACCCATTCTTTTTCTATCTTAATTAAAATAAATACATAATAATGCACAATCATCTTTTATTTATAAATATGTAATTGAAGCACCATTTCAATTAATGAGTTAATTAAAATAGTGAGAATAACCATCTTAGAATGATTAATATTCTCTATCTATTCCTCTTCTTATTTTTTTTTTGTGGTGTGTTGCTACTGTATAATTAAAATAAATAAACAATTATCTTTTATTTATAAAATAAAATATTTATAAATATGTAATTGTTGAAATTAGTTCTGATTGAAGTGATTAAAATAAATATGAAGTTAATTTGAACAAATCATGCCTTAAATGTATATTTTCATCTAATAAACTAAAATCCTTTTCTCTTTCAGTGCAACAGGAAAAAAAATAATTTCTTCACAATGACATCGTCCCTCTTATACACGAGTTACCCATACTAAAAAAAAAAAAATACACTATTTCCATAATTTCACATCAAAATTATACCAATTTAAAAAATTTACCATGATGTAATTGCCTTACTTTATAATAAAAATATTAGTATAAATATAATGTTTGCGGATATAAATGTATGTGACATACCCTAATTTAATTAGATTTTTCAATGAAAATTAACCATATATTTTATGTATCTTTATAGTCTTACATATGTATTGTATGAAATTTAATCTTTCCCCTTTCATACCCACCCTAATAAAAAATTGGGTTTCCCAGCAGAACCTTTTTTCTTGTTTTCTAATGTGAAATTAATTTTTTAATTCATAAAATTATAAAAGCTTAGTTAACTCAAAAATATGACAGGAAAAATATATTTAATTTATAAGGATAGTTAATTGTACGTACAAAGATCCAATAAATATAATTAATTGTAGGTAGAAAGAGCCAGAGAAAAAAAAAAAAGATAGATGAACCAGAATCATTTAATTTAAAATATAGATACTTAAACTCAAAGAACTCCAGAATTCAATTCATAGCTAATGTAGATTTTAAAGAATACAAGTTATCCTTAATGGACTAAAAACTTCTAGAGATTAGCTTATTATCTGAATCTAAATGATTGAAAGTACACTTAAACTTTTAATTTATAAAGATGACTAGACGAAGTTAGATCAAGAAAAAAACAACACATGATACGTGAACATATATATATAAAGACCGAAAACAAACTATAAAATATAAACGCGTGTAATTGTATAAAGCCAATTTATAATTAGCAAGTTAACATGCATGGAAAATTAAGAAGGTATGTAAAACAGTGAAGAACTAACTCTGAAAGTTAAATACAATAAATCCAAAACCTTCGTAACTTCAAACAGCACCATGCATAGCAAACTCTTGTGGATAACATGTAAAAGAGTTTTCACTGTAAGAAAATGCAAATATAGTTCTTCAAATTTAATATAGGTAAATATGTTAATTAAGATTTAATATAGGTCAATATGTACACGATATAGAATATTTATAATTTTTTAATAATATACAATTTATAAAATTATTATAAAATTTAACACCATGTTATAAGTAATTTATTCGTCAACACGTCAACGTATAATAAATATTTTATAAGAAATCTTAGCATAAGTTTAACTAATTTTAATAATATTAAATATATTTTAATCAATAAAAAAAATTTGAATTTGTTGACGGTTAAAATTTTTCAGTAAACTAAAATTATCGATGGAATTTCGATAACCAAAAATTTGTCCATAGAATACTTATTTGATAAATTTATTAATGAAAATATTCAATCTATAAATAATTACTAAAAGATTACTGTCTTATTTGTCAAAGAAAGATGGAATACGATATAAAAAATTAATTAATCAGTTTGATTTTGGACAGTCACAAAATTGAAGAGTAATTTTCAATTATTCGATTTATTAGATTTTGAATTTTGATAAACTTTTTTTTTAAGCAATTCATAAAAGAATAAATCGAGAAAAACCTATAAATATCTCAACTATTGATATACAATTAAATATTGTGAATATTATTATTATTATTATTATTAAAGGTGTAAAAAAATTTTGTAATTAAATATTATGAATATTATTTAATTATTATCACTTTTATAATAATAATAATTATTATTATTATTATTATTATTATTAATGTTATAGATATAAACACTATATTAATAAACTTTTCTGTCATGATTATTATTATTTTTATTAAGATTATTATTATAATAATAATTATTAATAATATTATTATTCATATTATTTTTATTATTGCAACAATTATCATTATTATTTTTAATATTATTATTATTATTATTACTATCATTATTATTACTATTATTATAATTATTATTATTACGTTTAAAATAATCATTATTCTTGTTGTTATCATCCCAATTATTTTTATTATTATTGTTACAATAGTCATTATTATTATCATTATTAATATTATTAATATTATTATTTTTAAATTATTTTATTGACAAATAAATTAGTGTTTAATTTACAAACATGTTATTTATTAGTTGATAATGATATTTTATCATTAAAATCCGACAAATAAATCTTTGGAAAGATGAAATTATGTAAATGATATACGTACTCTCTTAACTTCCAAAAGGGTAAGTATGGATTCATATAGAGTGAAACTCCAATTCTAAGTGATGATAGAATTAATGTCAAAATTTATGTGCAAAGAAAATAATAAAAATTCTAAGTTTTCCCTAGTATATTCTATATTCTTGTATTTTTGACTTTGATCAATATATAAGTTGAAATCATTGAATCACCACTCCTTTATTTCTTCTTTCTCGGTAAGTACTTGTTGGATAGATATATGAAGACATAAAGCAGTCAAAGTAAATAGTTTTCTCATTTTTGTAAAGAATATCGGAAAGGATTCAAAGATTGAAAAGTAGCAAACATAGAAGTTAAAAGTTTTTATGATGTGTTTTTTATATTTAGGATAAAGTAAAATTCTGTATTGCTCAATTTTGCATGTATTTTCTTTGTAATTATTATATTATTATAATAAAAATTTGAAATTGCATTTAAATAAATCATTGTTCTTTATGTAATTTATTGGTACTATCCTCAAAATAAGCTTGAAAACTTATTTTTAATAAAGGATATAAAGTATAGTTATAGTTAGTATCGTTTTCTGATGTAACAAAGTGTTACACCTTTCACTTTAATGTGAGACACGGCTTGAATTCCTTATCAGAAACATTTTATACAAGTAATCCATATACCTAAAATTCATCACCCTTGTTGAAGATATAATCAAGATTGATGAAATTATTTATACACAGAGCAACCTCATCAATTCCAAAAGGTAAGTCTTCCTTTGCCCAATCGCATGCTCCATCTAGAGTTTTAAATTGGAGAAAACCCCAGAGAGCAACTCATAATATGTAACCAAAAAGGGTACCTAGTCTCGTTATTGATTAGTCCTAGGAACCTCTCATTATGGGCATTATGATTAAACCAGGGTCTTTGATGGCATAGCTTGAATGCAACAGTGACTTAGGGTAGGCAAGAATTGGTGCAGGTGAAGAAGCCAGAGGTTTTAGCACTTGTGGAGGAGCATCCAGTGCCCACAAGTCAAGACATTAGCAAATACTTGAAGGAATGACATTCAAACTTTAAGGGAAACATAGCTGAATTTGTTTTAATCGTACCTGCTAGACACCAAGCACCCTTATTATCTTTCTTCATGTTCTGTCTGACAAAACCATCCTAGGTTAATTTTTGAATTAATAAACCAAATGGAATATGATGAAATGAAGTAAGAAACGATAGATTGCATTCCATTTCATTTTATTTAATAACTCTAATTTGAAATGAGATGCTTCTCAATTATAAATTCAAATTAAAGGGTTATTTATTTTATTTAACTTTATTTTATTCCACGTCATTCAATTTTATTTCACTAGACATATATATACGTGCATAAATGAAATACAAAAACTTACCAATCACAGTATCATTGGATGAATATTTATTTTCATTATCTGGAAAATGAAAAAAATAACAGATTAGTTAGTAATATATTAGTTTCACTCCACAATCCTAAATTACGAGAGAGATAGAATAAAACAAATAGATTCCATTCTATTGCATGATATTTTAAACAATTCAACCAATATTGATCTCATTTCATTTTGTTCAGTTCAAATCATTCTTCTACAGCAGTAGCTCTGCCAATCTAAGGATTCAAACAATCTGATTTAGTGATAAATAAAGAATAATGGTTGCCAAATATACCTATGTGCAAAATTCCTTAGATTCTGCCGTAAAGTTGAAATGTTAGAATGCATTGCTCTGCCAAAAACCGTGTGATGATCTTCCAGTAATGTCATTGAGAAAAGAACACTGACACCATTATACAAAAGTCACAAGTCTTAGCAAGTCACCCGACCGGCATTAAGAATTGTACTTGCCCCACTAAATAATTTAACAACTAAGATTTAAGTGCTGCAAATCTTTGTCTCACAGCACAAGCTATCTTCCACTCATTGATACTTGCCAAACCTTCAATAATCTTCTGTCTGACCCTTATATATGGTATAAAACCTCTTTCTGTCATCCCTGTTGCAACCTTTGCAGCCAAAACATACTCACATTTCTCCAAGCACCCTTCAATCACTAACTCATAACTCTCAAATCCAACAGAGTTACCCTCTTTCTCCAGGAATTCAATCATCTCAACAGCATTCCATATTTCCCTGTTTGCCCGTAATGCTGTCAACAATTTCACCAGTGTTCCCTGCCCTGGGGTTAAACCATATTGCACCACCATTTGCTTCATCAAATCCTGTGCCTCTGCAGTCTTTCTTACTCTGCTCATTGCACCAATTACAGTGCCATAACTATTTGAATCTGGAATACATCCAGCCCCACCCATGCCCCTAAGGACTTTAACGGCCTCCACTAGTTGGTCAACAGCACAGAGAGATGAGAGTAGATAATTACAAGTCCCACAGTCAGGAGTATATCCAATTGTTTGCATCTGAAGTAAAGTATCAGAAACAGAATGTGACAGGCATCGCCTCTCCAACCAAGCGGATGAGAGAAGAACACGAGTCTGAGGAACTGGAAGGCAACCAGACCGTAGAGTCCGTTGTAGGATAGCAAGTGCAAGTGGGAAAGGATGGGAGCTTTGAAGGGTGTAAGAAAGAAGATAGGAATAAGCTAGCTGGGGCTTGGAACGTGGTCTGATTGGTATAAAAGATTGCAAAATTTCATCAACAATTTGCACTTGTAAGTTCTGAGGAAATGAAGAAAAGAAAGAAAAAGGATTTGAATTTTGGCAAGACTTCAAGGAAATGAAAAGGTCAGGAATTTTAACATAGTTTTTTGCTTCTACTTCCTCTCTTACAGCCTGCTCAAGATTTTGCAATGAAGACACATAACAAGCTGAAGGACATTGGCTCAGAAAAGACCGGAAATGAAGAAGAAATCTATGCCGCACTGTTGCTCCTATCACCATTCTTGATCAGCTAATATAGTATTGGAGCACCTTCGGACATGGGAGAAATGAAACCTGTGGAAATTTGCAGGAAACACACTTACTACATTAATAGGGCAAAAGGGTGTGAGGAAAAAAAAAACAAACAGATGTGGCCAAACATTCATAAAATAAACTATAAATATCTTTTTCTGTATGCTTTACAAAGAGTTGCCTTTACATGGGGGGACATCAAACAAGGTTTTACCAGAAACTACGAACTGAACATTACCACTGGATAAAGAAAAATGTGAAAACATTAAATCACAAAAATGTGGCACGTCAAGCAGCACATCACGACCAAAAAGCCAACACATCTGCATATCAATGTAAAGAGTCCAAGTTGAAATTAACAGATATAAACATACAATGCAATGATTAACAATAAATATACAACCAGGTTCAAACATTATGATGCAAATAATGCAAAATATGAGGAAGGAATCAACATAGCTCTCCTTGGAACATGCACTTGAAATAAATTAGCCAAACGTAATTATATCAAACAACAAACTCAGAAAGCCAAATACCTGTGCACAGAATTTATTTTCCTTATTTAAGGTTTTGATTTCTGTAACTGTATAAAGGTCTTTTATTATACTGCCAAGCTTCTACTATATTTGAATCTAATAAGAGACATTGCTGTTTATTTACAGAATAATGATTCCAGATAGCGCTTTGCAAATTGATTTTTCAGCTGGGACATGATTTGTCCCTTTTTATTATGGCAGGTATATGTGCTGAGGTTTTGTCATGAGAGATATATTAAAAAGTAATCTAGCTACCTTTCAAAACAGGATTGAACTAAACTCTTTTCATACTAAATCATCAAAGCCATGGTTATTGGAGCCGTTGTCTAGGTTAAGGAAACTCTCTATTCACATCATGACGCATTCAAATGGTTTTTAAACTCACGGTTTAACTCGTAAAATTGTTCGAGTTTACGTTCCCACACCCATGAACCCATTCCGAGTTGACTCGGAAGCAAACTTGTTTTTAGAGCTGGATCGGTAGACTCACCGTGAACTTGGTGAACTCGGCCAGACTCGCCCTGCAGCCAAGTTGGCGAGTCGAGAGGGTTTTTCTTTAACCCAAAACAGCATTGTTTTCTCTGCGAAAAAAAAAAAAAAAAACTCACCTCGATTCGTTCTTCTCCTCCACTACTGCTCGCAATTAGGGTTCCTCATTTGCTATCGCTGGTCACTGCCCCACGTTCACCGCGATACTGTGACGTACACAGAGCCCGCTAGGAGAAGGACAGTGACGGCCATGGATTTGGAGGTTGAGGGATTCAGCTTTTGGGCCTATTGGGTTGGACTCTATCTTCTGGTTATAGACAAATTCTTCCTCCACCCCCCTACCCTCTTCCTGCACCCCCATATAATTTTTTTATTTCATAACTGCCCTTCATGAAATTACATAAATACCCCTATCTTAATAAAACTCCTCTCCTTTCCAACCGGATGACCAGGCTATCCGGTTTAATTTTTTGAAAATGAGAACCGGATGCACCCCCATCCGGTTCTCATTTTTAAAAAAAAATACAAACCGCACTACCTCATCCGGTTCTCAACCCAGCAGATCGAAAAATCCTCAAATTCGCCATCGACAGCCCCCCAAATCCCAAATCAACTACTCTAATCATCAATATCACCTACTAATTGCTAATAAACACCGTCCAAAGCTCTCCCCGCTGTGCTAGTGAGCTAAATACTTCCTTCAGCCGTTTCGTTAGCTAGCCATCCGGTTAAGAGAACCTTCGTCCGGTTTAGGTAAGCCATTCGCGACTTCCGTTCCTTCGTTATTCAAAATCTTTCAATTAATCCTTCATAGAAGCATTAGGTAACCAATTTGTGATGTTTATTAGCAATTAATAGGTGATATTGATGATTAGAATAGTTGATTTGGGATTTAGGGGGCTGTCAAAGGCGAATTTGAGGATTTTTCGATCTACTGGGTTGAGAACCGGATGGAGTTGTTCGGTTTGTATTTTTTTTTAAAAATGAGAACCGGATGCACCCCCATCCGGTTCACAATTTAAAAAACGAAGAGGAGGATATTTATGTAATTTCATGAAGGGCTGGAATAAAAAAATTATATGGGGGTGCAGGAAGAAGGTATGGGAGTGGAGGAAGAATTTGTCATGGTTATACAAGTAATCTTTTAGTCCTTCATGTTTTCTTCAAATATTCTCTAATTTTCTTTTTGTTGTTTAAAATAATAGTAATAATAATTGTCCTTAATGATTTTATTTTTTTGATTTATTATATGGATTCCTGTAATTGTATAGGTTGTTGATTGATAAACTTTTAGTGGCTGTTTGTGTTACTTACTTTATTTGTAATCTTGGAAGTAATCATAAAGGCATGTTCTTGAAATGATGCAAATTAGAAAGCTTTATTATTTGTTATCATCTGTCTAATCAAAATGGAAAAGTGTGATACTTTTATAAATGGAGAAATTACTAATATTGACAAAAACACAACTATAAATATAAGCTTGTTACTATACATAAAATATAAATTAAATAAAATTTCGAATTGCAGTTTCTTTCAATATCTGTTTACAAACTTACATGAAACATTGAATCTTGTGTAGAAAAGGTCTCCATTAAATAATGTCAAAGAAGTGGAATTCTTATTATTTCATTAAAAGCTTAGATAACCTGTTATACAACTATCATGAAACTGGGTTGATTACATCTCATGCATAAAGTGAGTACACTTGTTTACAATAGTTTTTCCCAAATGTCAAATTGGATCACTTAACTCAGAAAGACAAATGCATCTGTGTAGAATTTATTTTCCTTATTTCAGGTTTTGATTTCTATAACTGTATAAAGGTCTTTTGTTATACTGCCAATACTCTAATATATTTGAATCTATTAAGAGGCATTGCTGTTTAGAGAATAATAATTCCAATATATTTGTTATATGTGCTGAGGTTTTGTCATGAGATATATTAAAAAGTAATCTAGCTACCTTTCAAAACAGGGTTGAACTAAGCTTTTTTCATACTAAATCATCATTTTAAAGCCATGGTTATTGGAGCTATTGTCTAGACTAAGGAAACTCTATTCACATGATGATGCATTTAACATGTTAAAGCTAACTTTAAGTGAGTTGGTCAGACGCGCATGAAAATGGACCAAAAGAGCAAAAAATCACAAACTCCAAGAGATAGGAAAATGTGAAAAGGAAGCCAAAACAAGAGGGAAAAAAGGTGGTAGAATCAAATGGTATTGTAGTGTTTGCATTACTGAGGTTTACAATTGACTAGTGTATTCACCATATACACTTGTTGGTGATTAGAATAGTGCTTTTTCTTCACCATGAAGAGTGTGAACCATAACCCCGAATTAAACTTTTATTTTGCAAAAGGAAAAAAAAAAATCCTAGTTGCTTACAAATTTATGATATCACAGTCGGTGCTCAATAATATTGTGCTGCTTTACATATTGTTAATGCACACATAGAATTATTAAAAGTCAAGAACACATTGGTGGGTCTTCAATAACATTAACCACCCAATAAAGATGTGGATAGATCCACCAAGTCCAAGAACAGAACGTTGATTCATCATTTGGGTGACTTGGAAAATCAATAATTTTTTTCATGAACTGTAGTGTCAAACTCATCCACCCACTTCCACTTTGTCCAATATTTAGAGTCTGTGTCGCTTTACGGCACCCTAGTGCAACTTCACACCATGCTTTTGGTTTGCAAAATGTCCAAACTTTCAGTTTTTACCATCCACTTTTCTTTTTCACCAATTGTAATTAGTTCTGGTATAGCCATATTACCGAAGCAATGCCTATGTTCTTTTGTTCTTTACAATAAAATATTTATCAACTATTCATGTATCCAAAACATGACTAACAACTTTTAATGAATATTTTTATCTCGGAGAATATGAGTACATTTCCATTGAGACTAACGTAATGTTGATAATGAATGCTTATGTTCTAAATACTAATTATTCACTCTCTCCCTTGTACAATACTTAACCAACTAACACCACTACAGCACCAAACAACCCCTTTGCTGCTCTGGCCTTCCCCTTAAAGAAACAGAAAGCCAAATGCAATAATGGACAAGATAAAAGAGGGTCACTAAAGTTGGTGCTGAGGGACTTGGCTTATTAAATGCTGATCATCCCCTCCATTTCTTTCAAAATTCAAATTGACCCTTCTGGCCTTCTCTTCTCACCCTTCTTTCTAAGCATCAAACTTCTTCTCTCCATTGTTTCATTTTTCTTTCCAATTCTTCAATTGAAAGAACCTTAGGAACTCAAAGTCATGAAAGCAACAGCATGTTAAAGGAAGCTTTGATGTGATGTGAGGTGAGGAAATCAGAGGAACTTGAAAATGAGTACAGCAAGATTCATCAAGTGTGTTACTGTGGGAGATGGAGCCGTGGGAAAGACCTGTATGCTCATCTCTTACACCAGCAACACTTTTCCCACGGTATGGCAATGCATGATTTGTAGTTCTTTGAATGTGGTGTGCTTGGTCAACAAAAAAATTCACTTTTTCTATCTTAAAAAAACAGGACTATGTGCCTACAGTTTTTGACAACTTCAGTGCAAATGTGGTGGTTGATGGGAGCACAATTAACCTGGGATTATGGGACACTGCTGGTATGTATTTTATGTAGGTGATTAACAAAACTGATAGTGTATACTTGTATTGTAATGTGCATAGCATGTATATTTTGGTGAAGAGAAGATTTTAGTATGTAAAACTTGATATTGTTGAAATTAAACTCCTTAACTCCTTATATAGCAACTATTTTTCCATCCTTTACTCATTTATTGTAGCTTCATAAATTTAGGCCAGGAGGATTACAACAGGCTTAGGCCTTTGAGCTATAGAGGAGCAGATGTGTTTTTGCTGGCATTTTCCCTCCTCAGTAGAGCCAGCTATGAAAATATCTCTAAGAAGGTTCTTCTGCAAGCCTCTCAATTCTCCCTCTATCATGACACATTTACACCTACTGATATTACACAAAGACACATAACATCTTACATGTGTCTGTGAACTGTAATATGCTATAGTTCCTGCCAATAGAATCTGACATTAGGCCCATTTTATGCAGTGGATTCCTGAGCTGAGACATTATGCCCCAACTGTGCCAATTGTACTTGTGGGAACCAAACTTGGTATCAGCCAATACTGTTAAAATTATTTGATATTTTGGTATTATTTAAGCTACCATTTCTTAGTTACGGTGATCTATAATTGGCTGCAGACTTGAGGGAAGACAGGCAATATTTGATTGATCATCCTGCAGCCACACCTATATCTACTGCCCAGGCAAGTCACTCGTGTTCCATGTTCTAACAAAGACCATTTTCTTTTTGGTGGCATAGATCTTTTTTTTTTTTGTTTCAGTGCACCTGAATCTTCTAAATGTTTGGCAGGGAGAAGAGCTGAAGAAGGCAATTGGTGCTGCTGTGTACATAGAATGCAGCTCAAAGACTCAACAGGTTATGATTTTTCAATGCTTATAGCTAGACAAAATTTTAGATACATTCTAATAAACAAATTGCATTAACAGGGTCCTATTAAGATTCAATATAAAATCGTACCAAATTGTTTAACTTTTGGGATAATTGGTTTTAAGTTATACTAGGGAAATTGTTATAGCAGAACATGTCCCGATTATAGTTTCAATATTGACTACATTAGATTATACAAAACCAATTAGTACACCATTTATTTTTCCCACTTTTGCACCATCTAAACCAGGGACAAATATCTAGTTATCAACATGTTATAATTAACGGAGATAATACACCGTTTTAACATATATATGTAGAGGCTTAAACAGTAGAAAAGTGGTTCCACAAACAAAATAGTGTCAACTTCTTTTTAATAGATCATTCAACCTAAAAGAGTCTCTATCAATAATAAAATATATATATATCTATGCAGTGCAAACATTTTTTTAACGCAACTATGTAGCAACCATTGCACTTTAGTCATGTTGCTGCAGATGTCAGACCACTCTTTTTTTAAAATTTGTTTATGAAATCTCTTTCTCTGAAGACATTGAATTTGGTAAACAATATGTCTCATCATTTGTCTGATAGTGTATGACATTATTAAAGTTAGTTACTCTATCAACTTGTGCAACAAGCTTGAAAGTACACAAGGACTTTAGCCTCAGCCTAATGTCTATGCTGCAATATTTCAGAATGTGAAGGCTGTGTTTGATGCTGCAATCAAGGTTGTTTTGCAGCCACCAAAGCCAAAGAAAAAACGAAAGAAGAACAGATCCTGCGTTTTCCTTTAAGTACATGTTTGATTTGCATCCTGTAACATTCGTGTAACCTTCTCCTAAGTTTTCCTTCTACCTTCTTTCTGTTTTCTCATATATTTTCTTGTTGGTGGATCTAAATGATGTTCCAATGCATCTCTACATATACAAGATTGTACTGAATTAAAGATAAGTTTTGTGATGAAAAGAGTATAAGAGCATTAATCATCACTTTTGTGTCGCTCAACATGTTTGTTGTTCTTATCACTGTTCTCTCCTCTAACTTATGGTTAAATTTCTTATCATGATTTTTGTCGTTAACCGTGAATCAAATCCTTCACGGGCTGCTATAAACAATAACCATAGTTTTGTACTAGCTTTGTCATTTATGTTTAACCGTAACCTAAAAGCTAAGAAGCTAGAATCATTATTGATTTTGAAGTCTGAATTCACATAAAAAGCAATAACATCATGTCAAGTCATTGCAGTGATTGTTCCTTCTTAGTCATTCAGTTATAGAATACTGATTGAACTATTTAATGTTTTTTTTTTTCAAAAAGTATTTGCTAAAACAAGAATAATTTATTATACAGAATTTAAGTTTCCATTTTGACTATATATGTTGATTGGTGGTTGGCATTCGTGTCTTCTATATCCTACATTAATTCATCATCAAAAGCTTACTACTTATTTAGGTACTCAAATATCTTTTATTTCTCCTATCTTCATCATTCTTGTTCCTCTCAAAAAGCAACCTCACTCACCAACTTATTTCACAAATGCAAAGCAACTTAAAAACAATTTTATCATCATTATTTCCTTTTCTATCATTGTATTATGAGATATAATATTCGTATGGCACAAAGAAATTTCAAGTATACTTTTTTCTGGTCCTCGAAATTTTAAAGTATTATTAATTATTATTTTACTTGTTATTATCATTTATAATTTCTGTTTATTATCATTTATAATAGTTTTTCATTTCTTTGAAAATATAAGTTACTTTCCCTAAAATGTTGAAATTAAAGATAAAATATCGTAATGATTTATCTATCTTTTGCTTTTTCTTATGGATGATATTAACTAGACTAAGAGAGTTAATTCCCCGACATGACACGTTAAGTGACATTTGAAATAAAATTTTGTGAAATCAGATTAAAAATAAAGTGTCATTTGAAAATAAAAATAACTTTCTTACAAAATATTAAGATGAAAGATAGATCTTATTTTTAAGTTGCTAATTTTTTTAATTTTAACATATGGAGACGGACTGGAAGGCGAAATACGTTTTAAAAAGACCTGAAAGAGCCTATAATATTATGTTTATACTTTTCTTTCTCATTTGTTTTTAAAACAAAAAACATAGAAAAGTTAACTTGAAAGAATAGATTGGCATCTAAGCGCCTGTAGCTCAGTGGATAGAGCGTCTGTTTCCTAAGCAGAAAGTCGTAGGTTCGACCCCTACCTGGCGCGATTGTCTTACATTTTTCAATAGGAAAATTATTATAATAACTTTTACGTGACACATCAATGACTTTGCTAAGCTTTCTTTTTCGTCTTGAATATGAAAATGGTGAAAATTTTATGATGAATCAACAACGTAGAATTGTAGTATTTGGAATTCAAACATTCCGACCAATTCAAAAAAAGAAAAGTATAATAGTATTATTATACCACGAGATGGATAAACTTTCTCCTTTTATCCATAAAATGTTGCAAAAGTTTTGTTAGCTGTGAATTTGAAATAAGACTTAAGTGGAGTTTTGTTTTATATTTACTTTATATTGCCTAAATTATAGTTTTAGTGTTTTTTAGTTCTTTTCAGCAAATGAATATTTGCAGATCTCTCAGTAGATTTTTTTACGAGTTTTATTTTTCTTTTTTCGATAGTATTGAAGTGCAATTTTTTTTTTTTAATTTTGGGATGAAAAGATACCAATAAAACATTCTTCAATACTCAAGTTATTTATAAATATTCAAATAATAATGTGACATGTAAAATATTAACCTATTCATATAGTCATAATCAACTTCTAACCTAAATAGACTTGAATTGACACAGTCAAACATCTTTAATAGAACAAATTATTGCTTAATCTTTTTTAATTAATGATAAAATGTTTAACGAAGGCAAAATGTTCAATAAAATAAATTAATTTGGAAAGTAACATACGTAGATTTTCTTTTTACATAAATATGTAGTAGTCTTTCGTACTTTAGTACTTAAAAGATATTTTAAATAAATTACGTGTTGACATTTTAGTTATGATATTTTATTTAAATAAGTATAATTTAATGTTAATTTTTATTTTAATAATTATTTATTTATTTTAAATATTCTTTTTATTTAACATTCATGGAGTATTAAAATAATATTTTTATTTTTAATTTATTTCTTCTTTTAGAATCTGTTAAAAAATTATGTATAATTGTGTAACTAAAAATAATAAAAAAATTTAAAAGATGAAATTGTATATATACTAATTTTTTTATTATTGTTATAGGTTAGCATCGAATATATTATCATTAAAGCAGATTTTTTTTTTTTTTTCAGTTTTAACGTGTAGTGAAAATATTAACTTTAATGACCGGACCATTTTTTGAAACTAGTGAAAATTCGTGAAACTGATCTAGAAGAAGTAATAAAAGTCGATATACAGATATAATTGAATCATTATTTTGAAAAAAATCAAAGTAATTCAAATTATCTTAATCTTCTTAAAAAACTCCATAATACTGTTTTAAAGCTCGGACTAATTATTGACCTAATCAAAAGTATGATATAGTAAATTAATAATTATCTCAGTATTTTAAGAGAAATCAAAATATTAGCAATTGCGGAAGTGATATTAATAATTATTACATTAATTTTAATTTGTTAACTAACCTAAATATGTAAACTGATTTTAGTTTAAGAAAAAACTTACTTTATCTTTCTCTTTTAAAACTATTTATGAAATTGTTTATCGAAATCTACCTTAAAGATGAAAAATAAAGAGATATATCCTTATTCTATATATATTTATCAATCTGTATATACTAAATTAATAAAAAGTAAGTATGTGCGTGCCTTGAACTTGCTGAGAACTTCTTTGATCCTTAAAATTTCATTGTTCCCTCAATTTTAATCAATAAAATTAATTAATTAATATTTTAATTCTTGGACTTAAAAATTTAATGTATTTTAATTTATAAACTTAGTTATTTATTATCATTTTAGTATGACTTAATTAAAATCATTTTTCTAGAAATTAAAATGGCAATAAATAATTAATTGAATTCAAGTACTAAAAGGGTAATATAACTATTTTATAAACATTAACTTTGACTTGATCAGGTACTTTCACACTAAAATTAGAGTCAAAAGATTAATTATATTTTTCAAAAAATTATAATTTAAGATTTACGAAAAGGTAAGTGAAGTAAATTATTTATAATTTGTGATTTTTGAAGTAAATGATTGCGATTAAAAAAAGATCAGATCGATCTGTTTATATCATTTCTACCTCTAATCCAGTACAAATAGGCTCGTGAGTTGATCCATCGGTCAACTAAATTTGAATGTTATAATTATTATTATTATTATATATTAAAAACATTTTTAATTATATAAATATTCTCTAAGTCTTGACATGTTAATTAATATATCAAGTTTGGTGATATGAGAGGCTTATTATTTCTATATATTAAATTACTCAATTACAGTCCACAATTGGAACATAATTTATAAGTATTTTCAAATTACAATTTAAACCAATTTAACACTTGAGGTCTGTAATATAGGTTTGATTTACATGTATACTTCTTCATTCATCATTTATGTATTCATAAAGAAAAAAATGAATTTTCCTACAAATGACAATAATTAGCATATGCAAGAGCCAGTCAAATTTTACAATAGTAATTTTACAACCAAGTTAAATAAAATGTTTCTAAATAGTCAATTTCTGCCATTTAAGTAAAGTATTTAACAACAAATTAAACATTTGAGTAAATCTTTAGAAACAAGTTTAACTTTACGCCTCAATATAATCTATCTACCTTATATTTCACTTTAAAAAGTCATTTCCAACCAATGAATTTCTTGCTTCAAGGTAAAGAAGTAACAATTCAGGTCTTGTTTTGCTCCAAAGCATACACTTCAACCACAATGGTAATTTTGCAAACAAGCTCCCTAGAGTGAAAAAAAAAAAAAAAAAAAAAAAAAAAAAAAAAAAAAAAAAAAAAAACTAAAGAAATTTTATAGAAAAAGGAAAATTCTAGTATATTAGAGAAAAGAAAATTATAGAAAAAACTAACGATTAAAGGCAGAGTTAACTAACTAATTATTTATACATGTATATAACTTAGAGTTAGGTAACTAACAAATCAAATACTAGAACATTTGGTTAGTTATGTTAATACATTCTGATTTGTCTGTGATGGACAAGTAGTTCAGGCTAAATATATCATTTCACTCCCTTATAGGATGGTTAAAAAAAAAATGATTATTCCTATTATCATCATCATTATTTTTATTATTTTATTATTATTGAAGAAAAAAAAAAAAGTAGAAAAGTAGGAGAAGAGTCATTTTGAATACTTCTCCCTCCAACAGCCAAAGCCTACCTTCCTTCCTCGTACACGCTACACATACACCTCTCTCTTTCTCTCTCTCTTCTCTCCGTGTCTGCTATAACCACGATGCTTAACAATTTGCAACATATAATAAACTCACCCATTTATTCCCTGCAACAAAATTTCCTTTCTTTCACCATCCATTGCTTTTCCTTCACCCAAACTCAATGGGTGCCGATGATGACTATGACTACTTGTTCAAGCTCGTACTCATCGGTGATTCTGCCGTTGGAAAGTCCAACCTCTTGTCACGATTCACGCGAAATGAGTTCAGCTTGGAGACCAAATCCACCATCGGCGTCGAATTCGCCACCCGCAGCGTCCCCGTCGATAGCAAGCTTGTCAAGGCACAAATCTGGGACACCGCCGGCCAAGAAAGGTCTTACCTTTTTCGCTTTCTCCATTTGCATGTCATTCTTGCTTCAATTTAGTCTTGATGGGTTGTCTTGGTTTTGCATTTGAATCGTGGGATCTTTGTGGGGTTCTTGATTTTGATCGTGATGAGAAAGGTCACTGATCGATGGACTGTGGCTTGATTTGACTGTGTTCTGTGATATATGGTTGCTGGTTAGGGAAGATTTTCTAGACATGGAAAAAGTTATAGTTTGTTCAATTTGTTGGGTTTTTTTTTTTTTTCTGACAGGATCTGTTGTTCTATCTAGGAAACATGCGTAGATTTGGATTTGGATCACGTGTCTCTTTCTTTATCTTTTCAATTGAAAAAATAACTCCTTTTTATTCACATTTTGAGATGATCGAGAGTGGACAACTCACATTTCTAATGTGTATTATAAGGCTGGTTTTTCGGGATGAAATATTAGTGATCCGATCGTCTTCCAACAATTCTAAAATTGTCAGATGTGTTAATGCCAGCAAAATTCACTGCAAAATTCCGGAATGACAGTGTTTTCTCAATGAAAAGGAGACAAGTGAATTGATTTCCACGTGTTGTTGTTAATCTTTGTTGAAATGAAGTGATGCAGAGTCCTCTGTCATTGACCAAAATGGTACTAAGTCAGTCCCAAGATCATACTAAATTTTGATAAATCTTATTTAGAAGCACGATCCCGTTCTAATTGGATCAAATACATAATCAAGTGATTCTTACTGTGTAGTTACATGTTACTGCTAATATCATGAAGTGTGATTTAATAATATTCTTTGGTTTATTTTCATCTGCCAAAAGAATGGTACTGTATAGCCACATATTGCAATAGAAACTTGGTCAAACACATTGTGCTAAAGTCTTAGACTTATAAATTTGCAATGCTTTTTTCTCATCTACCACATTGTACTTGCTAAACTACATAAATCATACATGACTATTCCTGAAACCTATATTTATGAGTCTCACTCTTCCTATGATAATTCATAAATGCATACCAACTATGATTTCTGACTGGTGAATGAAAACTAAACTCCTTTTTCTGTTTTCTTACCATAGATATCGTGCTATTACAAGTGCATATTACCGAGGAGCAGTTGGTGCCTTGGTTGTGTACGATGTAACTCGACACGTGACGTTTGAGAATGTTGAAAGATGGCTGAAGGAGCTTCGGGATCACACAGAAGCATATGTTGTGGTGATGCTGGTGGGAAACAAGGCAGATCTTCGACATTTGCGTGCAGTGTCAACTGAAGAAGCCACAGAATTTGCAGAGAAAGAGAACATATACTTCATGGAAACCTCTGCCCTTGAGTCCGTGAATGTGGACAATGCTTTCATAGAAGTACTGACTCAGATATACAATGTTGTGAGTAGGAAAACTCTTGAGACAGTGGATGAACCTTCTGCAGCATCCTTGCCCAAAGGGGAAACCATTGTTGTTGGAACCAAAGATGATGTCTCAGCTGTTAAAAAGAGTGGATGCTGTTCCACATAGTTTGTTTGAGTTATAGAAGGGTCTTGATTATGCAGTATAACTGGATGTTGTGTCCTTCTATTGTTTTATTCTGTTCAATTTTTGGTTGCTGATATATACTATTCACCTCAACAGTCCTTTATTATTGTCATTGTTCAGTTTTCTTTTTTATATTCAAATATATTATCTGGATATGATGATTGATAAAAAAAAACATGATAACAAAATAAAAGCTTTAAAACGTGTGGTAGTCCTTGAAATTTTAGTGAATTTTAATCCTAGTTTTTAATGTTTTTGGTTGATAAAGGTAAAATAGAGGGATCATTGATTAAATTCTTTTATTAACAATATTAATAAATTTTAAAATCTTTTTATTTGTTTTCTATAATTTTTTTTACTCCCTGTCATATCAATTCAATCATATAACTTATAAAATATTTTATATATTATTCCTACTCCAACAAATAATTAAATTTTATTTACTTGTTTGGACTTCTTTTTAACTTATGTATACTTTATTATTATTATTTGTATTTCTTTAAAACGAATACATATATGAGAACTGTCACTATATACATATCCATTCTTATCTTTATATTTATTTAAAAGTTTAGGTATTATCATGCTTATACTCATATTTATATCTCATCAATATTGAATATTTTCGATTAATATTGAAACCAATTTAGACAATACTCATGCATATAAATTTATAAGTTTATTTGACATTCATATTCATTTTGTTAAAATTATAAAAGAGGTAGGTGGATGTTAATTGTAAATATAAAGGAAGTAGAGGAATCAGAGAATGGATTTGAGAAAGTTGAGTGTTTAAAAAAATTAGATGTTTGAATTAAGAGAGATGATAAGATTTAAAAGAAAAATTTGTAGATAATGTAATAGATATAAAATATTTTAATATATAAAATTATAAAATTACAGTTTTAATTTTATAATTAAATATAAAATATAATTAATATATTTCATATAATTAATAATATTTTTTAAAAATTATAGAAAAATATTAAATCAGTAATTAGTTTTAAAATAAATATAATTTATTATGAAATATATTAATTTATTAATTAAGAAGATTATTTCTAAAAAAAATATAAAATGAACTTCTTTAAATATAATTTTAATATCTAAATTTAAAAATAATTATTATTATATAATTTATTTTAAATATTTATATTTATTTATTTTAAATTATAACAATATTTATATTACTATGAATTATTTTATTAATAATTATATATAATATTTTTATTATAAAAATCTATATAATATTTATTTTTTATTCTTAAATATTATTTATTATATATACAATCAATTACGTTAAAACGTAATCAATTATACATATATAACTGATTATATGTATAATATTATATATATATATTATGGATTATGTTTTAACGTAATTATTATATATATTAATATATTATTATAAATATTTATGAAAATTTATTTTATAATAACTTTTTTTAAATCTTCGTTTAAATGAGGAGAGAGTTTGAAGAGATTTTTTTTTTTTTCATTTTCCGTGTTTTTATGTATTGTTTTTCTAACTTTTATCTTTTTTTTTTTTTCT
>Ga0209489_102547_pt1 | contig 36930 bp, 14 predicted proteins | sample SiratrowhiteBW_FD_187527 | JGI IMG/M metagenome (GOLD analysis project Ga0209489, IMG submission 187527) | Root nodule microbial communities of legume samples collected from California, USA - Siratro white BW (SPAdes) (version 2) | ecosystem: Host-associated > Plants > Roots > Nodule | place... | reverse complement strand
AAAAAAAAACAAAAAAAAAAAAAAAAAAAACATCACCAAATTAACCCACAAGAAAAATATGAAAAAGAAAATAATAGAACTAAGAAAAATCAACAAGAGAAGTCTATCTTTTAAATTCAAAAACAAAATAACAAAATAAAGAAAATCAATATTATGGGGCCACCCAAGAAGGGTGAAGAAACACCCAAAGAATCCAACAACAAAAATCTCACCATTATTTCTTTTTAGTATTATCCCCTCTAATAGGGTTTTTTTAATAGTTATGGAAGCATCATTTCTCGATCTCTTAGATTTTCTAAAAGTCCGAACACACTCATCCAACTCATTCCAATCACTAGGGGTCCATCAAATTTGCCCAATACTTAGAAATCAATTTGCACTCCTCCTAAAGGAAGCAACTTTAAAAGCATTATTAAAAGGCCCAATAGATATGCAGATTATTTGGACTAGATCATCATGTTTATTAGAGTCTAAGTTAGAAGTCTCCTCCTCCAAAATGAAATTTGTCCTACCTTTTAAAAACTAAACTCTACTCTTTGTGAAACTTGGAACCAACATTAACAAATTGCAAAGATTTTTCATCCTTCTCTTTTCCTTGTTCAATAATTGTTTCACTATCCTACAAAGAATTTCATCAAGAACAAATTATTTGCTTTCAACGGATTATACATATGTTGTCTGTGACTGTTCTAAAGCATTATGCTTATCATATATTTTTTTTATGAAGAATAACGTCACCCATAACAATTAAAGAGACAAAAGAATTGGAAAGAGCCAAACCCACATGATGAAAAAAATCAACCTTAGGTGAAATTTGCTTATTTTGTTTAGCAACTGGAGAAGAGTTAACAAAAATTGGTTCAGAACTTTAAGTATGATTCACATCTACCGTTGCAACAACCACATCAACATCTCTCTTAGAAAGGGACTGTGAAACAACTTCATGTTTTGAAGACACAATACCCTCACAATTATTTGTTGAGACTTTTGGCACATCCACAACCATAACAACAACATCAACATCCCTATTAGAAAAAGACTAAGAAACAACTTCCTATCGTGAAGACATAACATCCTCACACTTATTCTCTAAAACATTTGACACAAATTGTTGCTTGGTTTTTAATATTTTTTCATTGTGTTCCTTGTGCTCACTCTATCAAAAAGAAAACTCATGACCTATCATTTTTGAAAATGAATAAAAGGGAGGAAGTTGTTCATATTTTATATCTGCCATAAAAGCAAAATTAGGACACTTTACCAAAAATTGCTAAGGCAAGATAGAGAGAAGGTTTAACATCTACAAGGACTCAAATAAAGAAACCTCTCGTCTTTTTCATAGTATAGTCATCTAATGCTAAGGGAGTCTCGATCCCACATGCAATTGAGAAAATTGCTTTGGATGCCAATATTCTATTGGTAAACCATGCACACATACCCAACATCTTGTTTTACTCAATTTCATGGAGGCAGGGACAAAACCTTAGGTTCGTGCAAACGTGTGAAGAAGACACAGAGACAATCTTTAGTAACTAACAAGCAAACTCATAAAAATTCTGACCTAAAGGAATCACTTTCCACGATGCTAGCGAGCTCGATACCTTACTCAACTTCTTATAAAAATTCACGTGTGTGAGAGGTTTATGTTCTTTGTCTAACAAAATCCTACCATGTAAATGACTTTTGCATTCGTGCTAGATACACACCTATTCAGGGATTTAGATAGATAACAAGTCATCCTTAATGCATGCAGACTGAAACACAGAAAAAGAAATATTACAAACATTGTTCAAAGAAAAAAAAATATTACAAACATTGCTCAAAGCTTATACAAATATTTTTTGTTATCTCCAAACAAGTTTGACCAATGATTTAGAGATTCCATGATCTTGAAGGACCCCTGAGATATTATGAACCTATAGGAGAATAGCCCGTGCAGTCAAGAAGCAAATGAAATCAAAAAAGCCGGAATTATGCAAATAACTATACCCAAAAGAAACGCTACAAAAAAACCTTAAATATCGGGACACCATCAAACCTCAAGTGCACTAAAAACACATACTAAACCATACACAAATAACAAAAGAAGGGATCCACAACAAAACCAAAAAGTCATGCACAATGAATGAAACCTCTGGCATAATAATTAATTTCTACATCAAAGTTCCTTTTTATATATTTTTCTTTCAATTTATATCTTTTAATTTTGCCAAAAAGGTTAAAATATATCCATACAGCACATAAACAATATGCTAGTTTATCTAAAAGAATCTTTCTCGCTAGGGTTTACCAATAAAAAGTGAGAAATATAATTTTTACAATTCCTAAATCGAGATGTATACTAATTTTCACATAATTAGACCAAATTATATTTTATGGATATTCATCTTCCCAAATAATTTATCAATGTTTTTTTTATAAGAATTAATAAATACTTATATAATTTATTTTTTTTATAACCATGATATGAGTAGAATCGGTAAAAAGAATATAACTATATATAAAGGAGTGTATATATTTTATATTTTTATTTTACTCTTAATTATATTTTAAAATTAAAAAATCTATAATAATATATAATTAATAAAACACACAAATAGTATTCATATTTTTATTCTTAAATATATTTTAAAATTAAGAAATAAAAATAAATTGTTTAGATATTAAAATAATTACGATGTAATGATCTATTAACCATTGTTATCAATATTACCTTTTTTTCCCCCTAAAATATATAGAGATATTAGATATCTCTTTTCCATTTGTCCGAAATAATGCAGATCACATTTATATTATTTAAATACTAATAAATTTTATAATAATCATTCATGATTATTCATATGATAATACACTTTTGAATATAGTACCTGCTATCTACTTCCACAACTAACATCTTGCTTTATATTATTATTTTTTTGGGCTTTTTATATATTATTGATTAATTAAATATGGTCATGAATTATTTTTTATAATTTACCATATTAAATAACAAAAACTATTTTTAGATAAGATTTTTTAGAAAAATATTATAAAAATCAACAATGTTATCAAACATAACAATATATAATACTATACCGAGAAAAAACTTCATCATTACTATATTTTAATTAAATTGTTACATACATTTGATTAAATATTTTATTGTTTAAACTTATTTTAGCCGTATTTTTAATTCAACATATTATCAATGGTAAAATTGTTTCAGTAAAAACATTAAAAAAATATTTTTAATATAAAATATAACTAATGATTATTATTTATATTATCATTAATATTTTTAATATTATTAATATTATTATCAATATTGTTGTTAATCTTATTATTATTATTATTAATAGTAATAATAATATTAATCCAAATTTGATTATAAATTTTATTTAGTATAATGATTCTAAGTTTTTGTACTCACATGTTTTAACATTCAAGTGTGAAAGTATTCAAAGTAACAAATAACAAAAATAATTATAAGATAAAAAATCAATTAAAATTGAATTCTTAAAAAATTAAATCAATTTATTTATTTATATTTAGATATAGTATAATATGTTGTTAATTATTAATAAACAAATATATGAGTTCAACATTTTTTTTTTACTTTTTAACTATTATACTTAACATATTTACATTTTTCAACCATAATAGCAAATTTGTATTATACCTGTTAGTTATAAAATTTGAAACTGTGAATAATATAAATATTATATAAAAATTTCCATAATGAATCTCTTTATTTAACAATTTTAAATTGTAAAAGATTTAGTATTTTATGACAATTATAAATTTATTTTACGATAAATCTTTTTATTTAGATTGATTCAGATTTATATTAAATAAAATTAATTTGGATTTAATATTTATACTTGGTTCAAATACTATCTTTGATAAAAAGCAAACTAAATCAAGTAAGAAACAACCTAATTCAATGGACATATTTTAATAAAATTAAAGAGTTTAATAATTGTAAACGACTAAAATAATTTACATTAATGTGTTTGAAGTTAAAACATGTTTTTTTTTTCTAATTGTAATTGAAGATGACTATGTGCATCAAATGATCTTATAAAGTTGTTAATAAACTAATTTTTACTTGATAAATTCTAAGTTGAAAAATTAATTTACATAATTAAAATTATTCAGTAAAATCAATTTATATGCTAATTGAAAAATATAAAATAAAACAAATATATTTACATAAAATTATTTTGTATTTTTAGAAAAAATATATTATTATAGTTTTATTTAAAGATAGTTTAATTTTATTAATTTTTTATTATTTTTATTTATTTTTAAAAGTTCAATAGTGCAAATTATTTTATTTTAATGAATTGATGTAGTGAATATTAATTTAATTTATTTTTTTAAAGTTTATATTTTTTTTTCAATTTAAACTAGTGATACAATAAATTTATATTTATTTTTATTATGTGTAATTTACTATGCATTTTTGACATAATATTAATTAATTTTAAATGTCCTTTAATTTAAAACAAATAAATAATATAGATACAAATAATTTATGAATAATAAAATAGTATATTAAAATATTGAGATAATAATAAAAATGAAAAATTTAAAAAAATTATAAACTTAAACTATTTTCTTAAAATAATAAACTATATTAATATATTTGACGAGCTATCAATTTTTGTGTTGGTCAAAGTAATTCATAAACGTTTTAAATAAGTTAATAGGTAAATTTATTTTTGTTATTATTTTAAATTTAGTTGATGATGTGGTAATTAATTAAAAGACGAGGAAAAGAAACGGACAGTGGATGAGTTGTTTCCACGTGGGGCCATCAGATGGATTCTGTTCAAAATCAGACACCAATGCTAAACAAATATCAGAATCATTCACAAACCACTCTCCGTCACCATCGCTAACTCAGCTGTCTCCAAAACTATCTCCTTTTCATTTTCCTCATTTCGCCACATTACACACAACACAAGAACCCGGGTTGACTTTTTCCAATCTCAGGTTAGTCACCCACTTTTCTTCTCTTTACTCTCTTCTTCTTCTTTCGCTGCCTTTTCGAATCCACATTCTTTCAAATCCCTTTTCTAATTTTATGAATCTCCGAATCTCCTTTCGATTTTCGAATCTCAACCCTCGATACCCGCCTGTGATCAATTTCGATACTGATTTTGTTTTATACAAGTTTGCCTTTAATTCAAGAAAACTATCACTTTGTGCGCGTGGGTTCTTTTCCACAACTGTAGGCTGTTGTTTATTTATTTATTTTCATTTTACCGAAGAATGAAACAGCGAATTTGTTAATGCGTCGAATTCGTGTTATAAATAACCTGGTGGTGATTGAATTGGCATTGGCTAGACCGTAGGGTCGTGATTTGATTTATTCAATATTTATTTCATTTTTTGTGCTTGAGTCGTGATTGACCCTATTATCTTTGAATACGAAGCGTAGCTGGATCTACTTGTTCAACTACCTTTTGAATTTGGGGAAGGTTTGTGGTTTTGGAAAATTTTTGTAAAATCGGCTTTTATACCTAGGAACTGTACTAGTACATATTTTCACTTCATGATATTTTCTGTACTGTATATAGAAGACACTCTCTGTGTTGGAGATGTGTTAGCTTGCATCCTGTGATTTTTATTTTTGAATTTTGTCCCCAATAAAGGTGAGATATCATGAGAATTTTGTAAAGTTAACCTTCTGTTGTGTTTCAAATGATTAATGCTTAAAATACAATAATAATAAAGGTTGTCTTCTCCAGTTTACCAAGTTAATTATGTGATTGGCTCACAATTTTATCTTTTTTATTATCAATGTTTTGTGGTGTTTAATTATATTATTGTTATTATCATTATTATTGTTATAATATAAACTTTAATCTTGAATTATGAAAATTATAAAGAAAGGTTTGATCATGAATAATATCCATAAGAATTTGGTCCTTAATAAGTCTAATGATTTTGTGCCATTCACTATTCATGTAGCTAATCTCACCTAGTGGGATAAGATTCTTGTTGTTCTATACATCTTAAATTTAAGAAACATGATCTCCCCACGTAATTCTAGTATTTATCTTAGTTCTCCAATAGATACCCGTATGCATGCATCATAAGATTAAACCTTTTGGAAAGATGTAACAAGGATTAGATGTTAGTAATTTGTGCTCTTCTGAGTCTCCATTATGTGAGACCTTGAAGTGGGCAGAAGCTAAAGTCTTGTCATCAAGATTCTCTCGAGCCTGCAGCAGATTACATGTTTCCTTTATGAGCAAATGGTTTTTGATGATATATGAAGTAAATGATGATTAAGATTTTAGGGAAAGAAATGTACTAATCACCGAGAGGGTGATTAGAATGGTGTATGATTAGCTTTGTTTGGATGGTATGAAAGAAAGTGAGGTAGTGACAATGGAAACGAAGAGGATTAGAATGAAAAATAAGATTTTTGATCACGGGAAAGAGGGTGTAAATGAGTGAAAAATACAATGAATTAATTTATTATTAATAAGTTTATATATTATTATTTATTATTTTTAATGTAAATTTTTTAATTATTCATTATTATTATAATAGAAAAAAAAGCACCTATAAATAATAATAAAAGAAAAACTAATAAGGGGCATCTACACCCATTCTCTCCTTTCCATCGTCAGCAATATTACCAGCAGAGGAAGCAAACCAAGTGTAATAAAATGACAAGGTATTTATAAACGAACTTTAAATTACAATTTTACTTGACTATAGGTGAATAAACAAATAGGAATTTTATTATAAATTTACTAGGCCTGATTGTAACAATTAAATCAGTGAATTTTAGAAAGTAAAGTAATTCTAATTTATTTGTAGAAGTGAAAAAAGGATTAACTAGAAAAAATATTGATTCAAGGCTAGACACGTTGAATTATTTCTAAACCCATATGAACCAATGTTGTCTATAACTCAGTTCATCCATCTCTGTATTTCATGAAATCTACTATCTTCGTGCTCACCACCATATACTTTAGTAGTTTTATTTTATCATTATTTGGTAATATACTTTGATAGTTTTATTTTACAATGAAGCTTTGTCTTTCTTGCTGTTTTGTGTGTCATTCTTCCTAGCCCAAGTGGAACAGAGAAAATTAATAATTAGTTTAGTTGGCTGCATCACACACTCTAACATGAGTATATGGGAGTGAATCAAGTTAAAACTCTTCATAATGTTAAAAAATAAGAACTATAAATCTAGGTGATAAAATTATGGGCAAGATTAAAAGTTATAATCTAATGGTCTATTTTGTAGTTCTAATTGCTTTGTTCCCCTCACCCTCTCATTTGCTAAAATGTAGTTGTGCTCCCAATTATATTTCAGTTATTTACATTTTATGTTAATTTATTTATTGTATTCTACCCATGCTATGTCCTGTAATTTTAAATGGTTTCCCTGTATCTGTGTCGAACGATATCTGTGTACATGTTGTATGTATTTGTCTCTCATGGCGTATGTACTTGCTTTGTAGGTTGTATATGAAGAGAAGTTTGTATTATTTAACTTTAGGACTAACATGTAATATATTTTTTTTAGCTGATAATTTAACTATCCTGAGAACCTATAAATGAATGGTGACATTTTAACAAATAAACGAAGGTAAAAAAATATCTCCCGTGGATTCACATTGGCCCCATGAAAGTTTAGATATAATAATTCATTGAGTGGTACACAAATTGTTGTCTTTACAGCTTATAATTATACAAGAATAATAGTCTGTCTGCGTGATGAGCTATTGGATAAAATTGTAGCTTTGTTTCTAGCTCTCTGGTAAGCTGTAATTATTTGGAAGATGTGTTAGTACTTAGATAAATTGGAATGGTCTTCTGCAGTATTCTATCTTGACATTTAGTGAGAGTCTACCAGACCTATATGAGTGTGGATCCAAAGAAAGCAGCCACTAACGGTCAGGAGAAAATGTTAACATCACCAGAACAGCAGGCATTGGTATGTCCAGTAACTTTTTTCTTAACATTTGTAAATATTTAACTGCAACCTTTTGAGCAAAGAAGCTTTGTATCTCATAGTAATTTACTTCCTTCTAGATCAATGAGGTGAAAAGGTTAATTGGGCCACAGTCTGGTAAGGCATCTATTTTTTGTTCTGATGCCTGCATCTCAAGGTATTTAAGGGCACGGAATTGGAATGTCAAGAAGGCAGCTAAAATGTTGAAGCTGACCCTGAAATGGAGAGAAGAATACAAACCGGAAGAAATCCGCTGGGTGAGTGCCTGCCTTTCTTCATTTTGTTTTGTCTGCCTTTTACACGTAATGCATAGCAGGGAAGGGATGTGTCCTTCTTGGTATTGGTATTTTGTATAAAAAAAATCTTTCTATATAGCTATGTTGACCTGAATATTTTGTGTTACATTGCATCTATTCTCTTGTTACCTTCAGTAAACATTATTAAAGGTTCTTAACTTGATCCATTTGCCTTGTGTGGCGATATCTGATTCTGATAAATATCTTACCTGAACTACTGTCAACTGAATACCGTATTTGCCTTGATGAGTTCTTTTAACACATTTATTCGTTGACTCACCCAGAATGTTAGTGATCTGAACATTTGTGTCAAACTATCACTGTTTCTGCAATTATCTTTTGATGAAAGTTGTTCTATGTATATATTTTGTTGATGTAGGAAGATGTTGCTCATGAAGCAGAGACAGGAAAAATATATAGATCAAATTATATTGACAAGCATGGGAGAACTGTCCTAGTAATGAGACCTGGTCGACAGGTATCTTCTGAAAATCATTTCTAACCTCTGGCATGACATGTTTATCTAAGTCGGATGTCAAAATAAGTGTAAATGGAAGAATGCGAATGAGGGATGTATTCAAACATATTTTGTCCAACTGCCATCTGAGGCTTCATTTCTGCCAATATTCCGCTCCACTCAGCCCAAAGACTTGACATCTAGGGCATGAAGTTTGCAAGACAACATATGTTGGTGATCCATGTTGAAGACTTGATAGATTTTGGTATCATATTAGAAATGGGTTGAACATATTCAGTTGGCTCAACTTATAGACTACACAGGCTTTGATACCATACTTGAAATTGATCAAACCTGACTTATATAATTTCCAACAAAAAACACTCTTGTGCTCCCTGCTTTAAGACAGATCAAATTTAATTTAATAGATTGTGCCTACATAACTGATTAAAGTGCTATTGTTTTTGTAGAGGAATGCTATATCCATGTTTCAATTAATTTTCTTTCTTTTTTGGGTGCAGAACTCAAAGTCAACTAAAGGACAAATTAAATATTTGGTATACTGCATGGAGAATGCTATTTTTAATCTTCCACCAGAACAAGAACAAATGGTTTGGTTGATTGACTTCCAGGGTTTCAATATGTCACATATATCAATAAAGGTGACCCGTGAAACTGCCCATGTATTACAAGAACATTATCCTGAAAGGCTGGGTCTGGCAATACTTTACAATGCACCCAAGTTCTTTGAACCATTTTTCACGGTAATTAAATGAAAGCTTTTCCTATCACACTTCGTGCCTCGATTAGTCCGGTGTATCTATTTCAATTTTGTGAAGTATTGAATGAAACCACAAGTTGATAATGTGACGCAAATACTTTAGATTCTAGACTAAAATGAGTTAAAAAATGATATATTTTTTTTTTTTTTTGTTGAGAATTGAAGCTCCAGAATTGAAGCTCTGGATCCAAGCTATTACTTGTCTGTCATGGACAGAATACAAGTTTTCATCTTCGTTTGATTTTTAAAATTTTTCGAAGCCTGTTAATTGGTGTGTTTATTTATAGCGGCTAATAGTTTTCATCGTTAATCTTCTACATTGTCTGATGACAAAATATGTATTGCTGCAGATGGTAAAGCCGATACTAGAGCCTAAGACTTATAATAAAGTCAAGTTCGGATACTCTGATGATCAGAACACCAAGAAAATTATGGAGGATTTGTTTGACTTTGACCAACTTGAATCTGCATTCGGTGGGAATGATGATACAGGATTTGACATAAATAAATATGCTGATAGAATGAAAGAGGATGACAAGAAGATTCCTGCTTTCTGGACTAGGGAAAACTCTCCATCATCAGTTCCAAATCATGTTCCTTGTTTAGATTCTATTAGGTTAGACTCAAATGCTGATGGTTTGGACGATAAGAAACTAGACTCTTCCCCTGACCTCGTGGTGGACACAGGTATCATTAACCCGGAGCATAAAAGCTTGGTTAATGAAGGAGAAAGAAATACTAGTGGAGATTAGAATCAGAAATTAGATTCATTTGAAATAACATAGAGACACCGAGGTGTCAAGATGCTGTGTCATTATTATTTTGAAGTTAGAGTCAAGTGACATTTTGTTAACACCATGTTGGATTTAACGTGATCACAGTTGTTTTTGCTTTGGTAATTCTAGCTTCTTTCCTGTAAAACATGCGTGGAATGCTTGCTTGTGCCTTCAGCAGTGTTTTGCTGCTGTTTGGATGCACAAATTATTTATAGCAAGCAGGTTCATATTACTCTTCATTCAATATCATTTCTTTTAAAAGAAATCATATGTTCAAAGTAAAAAAGATAAACGTACATTCACCATTAATTTAACATTAGTTAAGATTATAAGGTATTTTAATTCAAATCAACAGTAGTTAGTATCTGACAACGTGTGCCTAACCAAGCTGTAACTTTAGTGTCTGACTAGGTGTGCTTTTAACCTTTTCATGTCTATCCTAACTACCTTGACCAAGATTGAGAATTTTGTATTGATGAACTCTATCCGTTCAAAGGATGAATCCTCTTATGTCACAATACAATAAAGTGCGGATAAGAAAACGTTTTCTCGTATACTAGTCATTTTCTCCCTTTTCCTCGTATACTAGTCATTTTCTCCCTTTTCCTCGTATACTTTCTACATCCCACGATTCTTCCTGCATTGATATTTATTTTTAAATGATCAATTTACCATTTTTATTTTATAATAATTATGGAGGTCTCTGACATTGGTTTTCAAAGTTTTTTTTTTTTTTTTAATTGTGCAGTGATCTAAGTTTCAGGATTATAATGGATAATACTTCCTAGAAAATCGAATATAACTTTTTAGGCAATACAATATTAAGAGAATGAGGTAAGTTCTGAATTGTCTAATATAGTAAATCACTTTACTGAGAGTGTTTCACATTTTTCAATTCAGAATAATTTTTTTGAACTTTGGGATTGTAAAATTAGTAAGACATTTTCAAAACATTCAATCTGAAAATGTAATTATAGATTCTAAATATAACAATTTAAAGTACATTTTCTATTTAACTTTCAAATTTACCAATGCAAAAGTTTGTAACAACTCTCTTTATACAAGGAAAACACTTCAGGGGCTAATAATAATTGTGGAAGCAAATACGAGTATAATAAAATACTCTTCAAAATGGAAAAGTATTTATGTTTTCATTCTCCATTATTGTTCTCTTTATCTTTCATTAATTAGTTTGCTTTCCTTTTTTTGTGAATTTTGATTAGAATTTGTTTAGTAGAGATGTTCTCTGAATTTTTTTCTTGGTATTTCTGGAGTAAATCCTTGCGCATTTTATTTGAGAGAGTATACTTGTTTCTAGTAAATTGGTTTCTATGCAGTTTTTTTTTTTTGAAAAAATATTTAAAAATATATAATAGTTTATATAATAATTTTAAAATATTTTTTAATACATGTAAACTATTAAGCTTATTATTAATAAATCTAATTGTAAAATTTATGATTAGATTTAATTCTAATTTACATTTACATAAATTTAAATTATTAATATTAAAAATTTGTAAGTATAATTTAAATCAATGATAATATTGGGAAAAAACTTATTTCAACAATACATATATCCTTGGTATTTGATAAATAAAATTTAAATATTTGGTGAAAATTAATTAAAATTTAATTTATTTAAGAGTTAAAGGGCTTTGGAAAGAAAAAACGTGAAATTGACAAAACATAATTGAAGTCAAATGGATACACAGTCTTGATAAGCATAATGCTTTAGAATAGGTATAGACAATACATGTGTAATTCATTAAGAGCAAGAATTTTATTCTTGATGGAAATTCTCTGTAACATAGTGAAATGGTTTCTGAACAAAGAAAAGAGATGGATAGAAAATCTTTATAATTTATTAATGTTGCTCCCGAGTTTCACTAGGAGCAAAGTTTGATTTCTAAGAAGTGGGCTAATTTGATTTTGAAGGAGGAGACTTCTAACTCAAACTGATGGACATGATAATCTTGTCTAGATAATTACTAGACTTGGTAGGCCTCCTATAAATGCTTCAAAAGTTGTTTCCTTGGTTCAGGCTCATTCTTCTAAGTTTGAGGAGGAGTGTACGTTGGGAAGATCTGATGGAGTAGGGATTATTTAATAATTGGAATGAGTTGGATGAGTGTGTTCAGATTTTTAGAAAACTAGGATGATCGAGGAATGATGCTTCCAAGGCTGCTAAAAAACATATTAGAGTGGGTATTTAAAAGGAAATAACGGTGGGGTTTTTGTTGTTGGGTTCTTGGGTATTTCTTCACCTTTCCTTAGTGACCCCGTAGTCTTGGTTTTCTTTATTTTGTTTTTTTGTTTATTAATTTGAGGGGTAGACCTCTCTTGTTGGTTTTCCTTAGTTTTGTTCTTTTTGCTTTTTCATACTTTTCTTGTGGGTTGGTTTGGTGATTCTATGTTTCTTTCTTTCCATGGGTTTAGTCTAGCCCTATGGTCTTTATTTTCTTTTTCCTTTTTGAATAAATTTTATATATGGCTCTATGCTAGCATGAGTTTTATTAAAAAAAAAATATGGATATGCATTCAATCAAGTACATATCTTGTTATGTTGTATTAATCTATATAGGTATGGTCTTATGTGTCACAAATCATTTTATTAGGTGTTAACCTATGTAAATATTTGGTTTGGACAAACAATTCAATATTTTTCCATGATTGTTCTCACTTCACACTATATGCTTGGGTTGAAGAATTTGAATATTTTTCCAACGATTGATCATTTGTTCGACATGTGCATCAATATTGATTTGTATAGTTTTATAGAATTTTTTTTATTAACAACTCAAATCAGACATTAGTGATTGATTCTTGTGACTTTTTTATCATTTATAGTAATTTTTCTATTCTATGAAGTAACTAATTGAAAGACCAATTATGCTGGATTGTCATTTCTTAGGGTTGCAACATTTGTAAGTTAGGCAATAACTATATTAAGTTTCCATTATAGTGGCTCATTGGATAAGTCCTTTGAAGAAAAGTATTGTTTCAGTCGAAAGATGGGGTTGGGATTTGTGGAAGAGCTTATAATGGGTGGATTTAGAAGCATCATAATTCCTTCTGTAGTCCTTGTAAACTTAGTGTGCAGTTCAATAATTTGCAATAGGGAATTGAGACCTACAAGCTATCATTTGAGATACAAGGACATCAATTAATATCTCAATAGCATCATACCTAGTTAGATTGTGATCCATGTATTGAGGTTGGCGGTATTACAACTTGTTCAATGTTGTGTGATCGAGAAAGGTTAAAGGTTTGGGGAAGCTATGGAAATGAAGGGTGGTAATTCTTGCTTGTCTTCCATGGTTTCTTTAGGAGTTTCTTTGTGGTATTTTATTGCAAAATTATTAAGGAAGAGTTAGAACAAGGTTTCATAAATTTTAGAGGTGATTTGGATAGAAAAACACCTAAAGGTCATGACCTTTAGCTGGGAGAAGCTACCCAGGTTTTTTGGTTTTCCTAGAGAAATACAAGGATGTGGTTGAGAGTGTGACTGAGTTGATTCCTTTTTTATTTTTGGTGGTTCTTGTCAATCTTAGGGGTTAGAAGATGTAAGGGATGGAAGCCTAACAAGAACACAAATAGCTTGCAAGAATTGGAATGAAACAAAATAACAGAAGATAGTGAATATGAAAAAAATGAAATATGGGTAAAATAGGACGGTAATACCTTACCAAGTGTACGCACCCAAAGATGAGTGGCTAAAACTCTTGAAGGGCCCCTTAGAATTCTGCTTAGTTCTCTAAGAAGGCAAGAGAAGGAGAGGCCACTTAGAAAAAAATCAAATAATCAAATAATCAAGTAACACTCACAAAAGAACTCAAAAGTTATTGAAAACTAAAATGGTTTTCTATTTCTCAAGTGTGTCTTTACATAAAGGCATGATTCTCCATATATAGGTTTAAGAGGTGCACCACTCATACCATAAAGGAGGATGTGTGATTTCTCCTAACATATAGTCTCCTTAGGGTTTCCTTATTCTAAACTACAATAGACTTATTTTAGAAAATAAACATACAAAACCATGAAGAAACTTGCCAAATAAGGTTATTCTAACCTATGTCTCTTTTCAATATTTTTTTTTCATGTAGGAAACTTTCTTCTATATTCATTACATTTTTATATTCGTTAATTTGTCTTCTTGATATGTCTTCTCCAATTTTTTTTTATTGAAAACTTCATTTTTCTTATTCTCATCATCAGACTGTGCATTTTTTAGATTATTAGCGCATTCTGAACAATCTGTGGAGCATTATTAAGACTTTATGTAAATTGAATGTAAATTGTCATTTATAAATTTAAATTTCTTCTTAAATGTTATTTGTAATTAATAAATTATATTTGTTATATGATAATTAGATAAATAATGAATTTTAGGTTAAAGAGAGTAATAGAAAAAATTAAAATTTATCAAACAATTGAGAACATGGTACATTAAATACTATCTATTTAAAAAACATAGATCAACGGTGTGAAGTTGATGTCTGAGTGATACTAAACATATTTTTTAGTGTGATTAGGTGTGAGATACTAGAACATATTTTTTTACGAATGTGTTATTTCTTAATGTCCATTTTAGTCCTTATCTAACTTGATTTCGACTCACCATTTGAAATTCTCTTCATTTTAGGGTATAATATATACCCAATGTAAGGTGGCTAATAGTCTTTATTCCTAAGTTCTCCTCCCTCATAATACATTTGAGAAGTTTGTTCCATTTTGTATGTAGGAGCAATGTACATAAGAAAAATTGTAGTGTGCATGTATGCATTCCAACAAGGATGTTGGAGCATATCAAGTAAGACTTTTGGAATTTCATACAATCACACTATAATTCATCTAATCAGACTGTAAATTGCCCTAATGGTCGAACCTCTGCTAGATTTTCTATTTCTTCCACCAGAAATCTTGTGCTTCTTGCGTTAAAGGTAATCATTCTATGAGTGTTCGTCTTTGATTGATCATCTTCCAATGTCTTTGCTGCCACTTTAGAGTACACATGACCAACTGCAATTATGGATGCTACCTCCCTACCTTTGTTTGTGAATAATTTATTGCAGCAAGTGTATGTTGTCATCACCAAAGAAGAGATTGGAAGTTTTTTTATCGATGTCTTATGCAAGAATCCACTTTTCTTTCAAAATGTGGTCCAACCATTATTATACCTTCTTGTTCCCATCTCTTCCTATGTTGTAATAGTAAAATTGTCTTGGCTCCATCATTTCAAATGTTGTAAATGTGTTACATTTAATCAAGCTAAGATACTTCTTTAGACTTACATCATTCAGTGACACACTGAAGTCGTTCAACTACTGTACAAATTCTGCACATGAAGTCATATCCCCATGGCAAGACTTACTCATTTAAGTAAATAAAAAAAACTTACCCATTTTTGTAATTTATGAAGAAAATTACACTAGAATAGTGCAAAAACCTACCACCTTCCGCACCTCGATTTTATGTTCCATGGGAGGACATCATTAAATGCATAGGAAAGATTTATATGCAATAGTTTGTGAAGGATTAAATGACGGTTCATCCTATCTTTTATGAGAATTATGCCTTACATAATTTTCAAGTCGTATCCAAACCGTGTTTATCTATGATTGTCAATGAAAAATATGAAGAAGTTTAAGCTTATAAAGGAATCCTATATCTCTGTTCAAGTCTAACCATCCAGAGCTAACCCTGAGGCCAAACTTCAAGATTAGAGCTATGTTTTCTCTACAAAAGAAGGGTTTAGACAGTATCTCACCGAAGCTGAAGCCATCCAAACTTGGGAAAAAAGTTGTATAATGATACTAAGCTAGTCTCATGCTCCAAACATCCCCAAATCGAGAATGTCTACTACAGTCTAAACGAATATTTATATTTTTTACTACCTATTTAGCAATTTTCTCCCAACGATGTAACCATGCTCTTCCTCTGAGAACTTGGTTTTGCCTTTCGGAAGATGCTGATCAACATTCCATATAGTGTGAAGGTAACTAACTTTTATGATCTAAACACAACACCTTTATATGTTATCATGTCAAAGCTTAACCAAAAGATAACAGATGGAGTTGAGAAGAAGCGTATATAGCTACAACTAAAAGAGATGATAAAAGTAAATCTTTTAGCACAATGGTAAAAGGAGAAGAAACTTGAAGAAGCCAAAATCTTAGTTGAAGAACAAGCTAGGAAGATGAAGAAGCAAGAGTTGTTGTTGAAGCCTTAGTGCAACAACATGTAAATGAGGAAGTGGATTATCATTGTCTAGTCATTATACCAAAAGTTTCACCTTCCAACTCCCAAAGCATTGAGCCTACTCAAGTTGTGCTTGTTAGTGTGCAACCAACTGATATTGCTGACATTGTTCAACTAATGATTCAAGACATGTTGAGAAAAGAGCATCTAGCAACATTAGAGTGGCTCTAAGCTATGGAAAAACATCAAGCACAAAGGATTGATCATGTTGCTTCTACCTTTACTGGACAAATTTAAAGATCATTCACCCAACTTCTTTAGACTTTGAATATAGCTCATACACAAACATTTGATGCTCAACTTGTTGCCCTAGCCTTACCAAGACAACCTACTTCATAACATCCATCATTATCACCTGCCCAGCAAACACGATGTCTTTCCTCGTCTTTTCGATGTTGTCAAAAAAGGGGGAGAAAATTGTTTTACATAAAATCCTCTTTCATGTTTTTTGAAAATTATCTATATTTATCCGTCTTATGTTACATTTATACAAATATCATATATTGAATTAGCATTCTTTTAATTCAAGTTGTGCATATTCTCTTATAACTTTGTTGATTGGTTTATATGTTCTTTATCTATTTTGATTAAATTTTGTTAATCATAAAAAGGGAAAAATTGTTGGGACTCTAGATGGCCTAATCCCTATAAAGACTAATGATATCAAACATTAGAAGAGCTGTGTGTGTGTGTGTGTGTGTGCGTGCGTGTGTGCGCGTGCGCATGCGCGTGCGTGTGTGTGTGTGTGTGTAAGTAAATCATTACTTTAGATACCAATTTATAATCCAATGGTATAAGTGACTAAAATCTTGGTAGTTAATGTTAGATACCAATTATCTATTGGTCACTAAATTCAATCACTACTTTTATTTTTGTAGTTATTTAGCAATCAAAACCTAGTTTGGTGATTATTTTGGTCACAATTAACAACCATTTTATTTGATAGCTAAAAATTAGTCTCTAAATAGTTTTTTTCTTGTAGTGCACCTCAAGCTTCCAGTCATCACACATTAAGGGATACAATGCCAAATCAACATAGCTAACAAAGTTTTTAATAGGAGATCATATCATAATAAATATGATAAAGCAAAAATCATCTTCAAAAGCCTATATACAGGAATCAAGAAGAAGAAGAACGTAAGCCAATACAACTATTACACAAGTTCTATACAACCTTGTAATATTATTTAGCTTTTAAGTGTTCTTTGTGGGTGAGTGAAACTTATGTAATGATTCACCCTAGTAAGCTCAATTTGTACTCTTTTTGAAAGTTTTATTTTATTTGTTTTGAGATCTTAGTCTTAGGATGAGATTAAGATAGGATAATCAAGAGTGGTTTGTGTACTCATTGTAACTATGAGTGATTTATATACTCGTATAATCATTTAATTGATTAGTGGAACCTTTTAAGTAATTGTCTTAAGAAAGAAGACGTAACTCATTGTTGGGTGAACTAGTATGAATTTGATTTGTTTTATTTTTGTCTTTCTTGTTCACTAGTCGATTTAATCTCTATCCACAAGAAGAGTCTAGGGATCTATTCAACTCCTCCCTTCTAGATTCAGTTGTTCCAACATTATTTTCTTCATGATAAAAGAAAACAAATAAAAGGGAACTGGTTTTAATCAGTGATTAATCACCAATGAATGAGGAATGAATCATAACTAAAACTATATACCATTCTGTTGAGATTCTAATCAAGAAGTTCACGCATAAACTCTTAAGAACACTGGATTATCTAGCATATAAACATATGATGTGATGAGAATCAACAATATATTTGTTAACTAGTTTGTGATGAACACATACAAGGATAGGATGCAATAGTTCACAAAGTTACAAAAACACACTCAAACTGAAAAGAGTGAATTACAGGAAATAATCACTACAAATTAAAAACTTGTTATCAAGACCGAACTATATATAACCTAATTATGACATAACTAACTCTGAGGCACATATAGCAAAATGTCTTAATTGTTAAGTCACTGGACAAAATAATCCATCAAATGATATCATAACAATTTTGATGATAACAAACACTATAAGAAAAGTAAAAGGATATAATAAGCTCACGTGTTTGAAGAAAGAAAAACATAAATAGGAACCGTAGCTAATCAAATGATACACTGCATGGACGATCATGCAAGACTGAATGGATTAAACAATACATTTATACATTGATACATTGTTAGACGATCATAACTAAACATGGACGAAGCAACAACATAAAGTCATATAAGTTGAATAAAGGCACAAGAACGTGCTAGATGAATTCATTAGATTAAATGTTAAAGAGCGTTAGACGGAACAATCAAAAGGCATATCAGACGAAGCATTTCATTATAATAAACGATTTGTCATCACAGAGAGTATTTCTAAATTTAGTACTTACATTTTGAATATATATCCAAAGACGTAATTTATGAATTTATTTAAATCAAAGTTGCTTCAACGATCAACGTCAAGCAAGATTTAGAAAGTTTTTGAAAATGAATTAAAATTGAAATTGTTGAGATAAGAAAGTTTGAATATGTACATTAAACAAAATTAGTTCTGATTGATTTTGGTTGATCATTTTTTATTGAAAATTATATTTGTATTGGAAGAACGGTGCAAATATTTCCAAACTAAACGAGAATATGATGAAGATGCACCTGCATGAGTGGTGAAGAATTGAAGAGAAGAAATCATGAAGTACATAATGTTCGAATGATTATGAAAGAAGAACAATACTAGTGAAGAACGTGACCAACAACTTTGAACGTTCAAAGTGCTACACATATAGAATGTTTTCAAATGAATTAAAGAATTCATTAAACACATTTAAAGAAAAATATTCAACAACAAAGAAAATTCCATTCACAGAAGAGCCAAACGATTATCATTTGAAACCTGTATAAAGTCTTGAATATGAAGGAGAAAAACAACAAAGCATCAAATGAAAAACGAGCAAGCTTTTTGTGTAAATACGATACAGTTGTAGCGCTTAATTTTGAGTCTAGTTGTTTTATCAACTTTTGAGAGAAAACAACCATTCTAAATTTTTCGTGTTGTGAAGGATACCTTGTGAGCATTAATTATTCTATCTTTTGAGAGTGTTTTTCTTATTATGAGAGGTCTTGATCTTTAGGGGAAATTAAAACTGGGATACGTGAAGAAGTTTAGAATATTTGTTTCCTAGAGAGACGTGAAACTTGTCACTTAGAGATATTAGAATATTTATTCTGGAAGAGGCGTTAAAACTCAGTTACCTGGAAAGGTGTGAAATACTTGTTTTTTTGGAGAGGTGTTAAAACTTGCTTTAGTGAAAACTCTTAAGCAATTTGCTTAAGAAAACTAGACGTAACCTTATTTGTATAATGAACCAGTATAAATCTTTGTCTATATCTCTCTGTCTTATTGTATTTATATTATTTTAATTGTGTCCATATTTAAGGAATTAAGTTCAGATTCTATTCAACTTTCCCTTTTTTAGAGCCAATTGTATATACATTGACTAACTAATGAAAACTAATATCATCCAATAACAACCAAGGATCAAACGCTTAAACTAATGACGAAAGATGTATTACTCTATCAAACACTTCAAGTTAGTCATTCTATATTAGACGATCAACCACATTGATTAAACGATTAGACGTAAAACATAGTTAACAAGTTATTTTAATATTAAAAGTGGAAAACATGAATTCATTTTCATTTTCATGGGAAACGAAGGAGGAAGTGAATAAAAATTAGGCAAAAGTAATCAAATTATTTATCAGAAAAACAGAGTCCGGTAATTCATGGAGAACCTGAAAACATTCAAGATGTCGAGTAAAAATTCACGTTCCAATTAATATTAGACATGATATTTCTAAGATTTAATGATTTATTTATATAGGCACATGGAGGCAATTACTCCTGTACCATATGAAAACAATAATAGAGTGGAGCATAGATTCTAATCCACTAGCACGAAACTGTCTTAAACACTCAAAAGATGATGCACTTAGATTTCCATGCAATATAACTGTACCATATTTTTTACGATTAATATAACTCTAACACTGATAAAATCTTTTTTACCCGTGTCATGTGTAATTCTACTATCCAGCTTATTAATGTGTGATGTATATTCCCTGAAAAACGAAGATAACAAAAATGATAATAAAAAGAAAAAAGAGTACTAAGAAAGAATAAACAGAAGAATAGTGGGTGTATATCTATTATCTAACCTTAGAAAGACATCATTGAAGCATATCATCCAACCTCTGTCGGTAAAGAGCCAAACGCTGTAACCGGGTAATAACATTATCAGTGGCTTGGAGATTTTGTTAAAAAGAATTGAGGAAATGAAGAACCGAACATAATGTACCAACATAATATCTGGTCCCTAACAAAATTTGTAAACGCATCTTTGAATATTTTTTTTGTGTAGATTATTATACTTTCAAGTTTTTTAGAAAGAAACATTTTGGTGACAAAGAAAAGGTGCTTAATATAGAAGCACACCCTGGTATTACCAATACCATTCTAAGCTAGTAGTTTTAAATCATAGCTGTCAATAGTGAAACTACTTTACATCTGTCTCTTGTGAGCAAGTGCTATTTCATCTTTTCAAAGCAACAGATACCAATTCTTAAATAAAAATTTCTAGAAAAGGGAGTGAAGTAGAAAAGGGATATAGGCACATACTCTAGTGTAGGCATAAACACCAGCTTCAGTTGGTCCTATTGGACTTCCCCTCCTAATGAACCTTCCTTCTTTCAAAATATAAAGCATTGGAATTCCAGTTGACAATTCCAAACTAATCACCTGCCAAAATGTAAGAAATAAAAATAAATCATGCTACTCATGACATGTGAACTTAGAAATTGCGATGACTCTGAACACTTCACCAATCACCTCTTGGGAAGTTAGTTTGTCAAGGTACATAATAATGGATCTCAGTGAATTCCCATGAGCTGAAACGATCACATTCTTTCCAGATAAAAGTTGAGGTTCAATCTGCAGTATAATGTCAATAGAATCAGCTTCTTGTAGATGCTACAATATAAGGTTAACACACATGACGATTGACTTATTAATTATTATAATGACAGAATATGTAGAAAATAACATCATAAAAGGAGAATAAAAGGGGACATTTTCATCATGTAATGCTACTAATATGTTGTTTTTTTATTCTTTATTAAAAAGAACATGACACAAAATCTAAACAAGAGCATACTTGGTCTCTAAAATAGGCAACTGCCCTTTCAGCACACATTTCCAAACTTTCACCATTTGGGGGAGGTATGTTATAACTTCTACGCCATTCATGTACTTGTTCTTTCCCATACCTTTGTGCTGTTTCTTGTTTATTGAGACCCTGTAGCTCATGATAACAAGTATGGCATAAATAGGTTATATTTTGTACTCAAGGTTGTAAAGCAGGAGTAGCAAACATTGTAAGTTGAAAGAAGATTACTACATTCTTTCATTCAATTGCCAGGCTGCTATGACTGGAATGGAATTCTTTTTTGTATCTTTACAAAAAAATTGGCTCCAGTCCCTTGCTTGGTCACTCTCATTGTGCATTATGATAGGCACCTGCAGGAAGTTTGATCCCAAATAGTTTAGTCAAATACAGTTAAACTACAAATAGTTTAAACTACATTTGTTGCAAATGAATATATTTCTTCAAATAATTTAAACTACAGATTAATGCAGTACAACAGAAAAATACATATCAACAATATATATCGCATATATGTCTGTTCTTTTTTGGATTATGATAACTATATAAGTACTGTTAAACTCCCCTCTTCATAGTTTGGCCATGCTTATAAATATGCTCAGAACTTTCTCAAGTGAAATTTAGTGGATATGTTAATGTCTTTTTTAACACTCTGAAGTATTGATGTTACCTTCATGCGACGGTGCTGTGTCATAGCAAGCATGGCTGTCATTTGTGCTCGAATCAAAGCAGATGTAAATATGAGATCCACAGGAATACTGCTAATTCTTTTGCCTGCTTCAATTGCCTCATCGATACCCTTCTTGCTGAGGGGCACATCAACACAACCTGTGAACAAGTTCTTTTCATTCCACAAGGACTCGCCGTGTCGAACAAGGATCAAAACAGCTTCATCTGAGTACCAAAGAATTGAATGGCAGTAAGAAGATATCCATGGTTCCAACTTGTTGGATGTGGCAATCAACTAAACATGGTCAATCAAAGTTCAAGGTGCAATCCACATGAACAAGCTTTGACACTGAAACATGTCCAGCAATATTGAATGTCTCAACTGAGAGAAGAGTTTGTCTTACTTGACTTTTTGTTAGTGTCTCTATCACTAGTTTTGCTTCTTGAAGGGGATGATACCGAGTCAACCACAGATGTTTGATATGCTATACATTGAGTTACACTAAGATCCCTTGTTGACAAACCGTAACTGCTGATAAAATCCTTTGTCACCACCAGTCTTCCAATATTATTCAACTTATGCTGATGATTAAAATTGTTGATGTGAGAATTGGACTGAAAAGCCCCAATTGCTTGGTTGTACACTCCAGCAGCCATTCTCTGTAGATTGAAAACAAACTATTCATCACGAATGTAGAGATTTATTTGTCTATATTAGCATCAAAACTTTTGATTAGAAGACATGTTGATCATCAATAAATGCCAAAATAACAGGAAAAGAAAGTGAAACATAGGGAAATTAAAACACCCCTTACTAAGAAAAGTGCAGATCTATGAGGATGAATGCAAAAAGATCAGGATGACCCCAGTTGGAGAAAAGAAAAAGCAACAAAAACTCTTCTGTTTTCTACAAGAAAGTGATTCATTGAGAGTACCTGCAGCACCCTTATGTTAGTGCATATGTGAAAGTGAAACTGAAAGAGTATATATATAAAGAGATAAAAGGCAGGAACATTTATTGCCCTCCTTTCATATGAGGGTGGTGGCGAAGAAATCGAGGTGGTGATGGAGCAATGCAGTTTACGTAGTAGTAGTAGTAGTAGTTGAAGGAATTAATTACATAAGCTACTCGTATTCACTCCAAACCAACCAACTAACTGATGAAAGAAAAAGGTGTCGATTATTGAGAGGAAAAGGGAGTTATTGTGAGTATTTGGTACAACTCACTTGAAATGCAGAAGAGTCAATATCATTAATGGCACAGAACATTAGATGTTTGATTTGGTTTGTTCCAAAAAGTCACGATCTAGCAGCATAAGACAGTTTATGTAGTTCGGTAAAAACTACGAGCGCAGCCATAATACTCGAGCACAACAGTCCAAGCCTTTTGGTAAAAAGTAAAATAAAAAGTTGGATAAATGATGAATTTCAGCCGTAAGGGTTTTCGATGAAATATGAAATTCGGTATATTACTAGACTGACCGGCCTACCATTCCAGACAACAATACGAGATACCGGACCAATCGACCGATCATTCTAAACAATAAAGTTGACCGGCCGATCATTCTAGACAACAGTATGTGGTACCAGCTGACCATTCCAAACAACAGTTCAAGGTACTAGCTCACCGATCGTTATATACTGTAGGACCGACCGACTGACCTATCCAAATTACATTTGCATCTTGAAGGATCATTGGCCAATCGCTATGTATTTGTACAGGCCGATCGATATCTACGCATTTCAATCGATAGTGGAAATCCTCCCTCTCACGTGTATCTGACAAAGAACACGTGGCGATGATAAACCAGAACACGCAAAAGAACACAACTAGGGGCCCTTAGTAAGTTGGGCTTCTGGCCCAATAATCTAAAGCCCATTTAGGAAACCTATAAATAGGAAGATGATCTCAAGACATAAGGTATTGTTACTTTAATCCAGAATATGCTATAATACTTGGACTGTTAATTGACTTGAGCATCAGAGTACTTACAGGAACCCCTTCCAGGACAGAGGATAGATCTAATTGAAGAAGTAGACGACCGAATCCAAATTTTAGAACTAGGCACCGACCGTATACCTGTTACCGAATCCAGATTGAAGAACTAGGCACCGACAAAGACTTGTTGATTAAGCCAGGTTAGTCAGCCTCGTTTAATCACATGGTGACGATAAGGAACATGGGAGACAGGCATCACCATGAGGATTTCCATAACAACCGCGAAGACCCGATTCCTATGATGTTGGAACTACGGAAAGAGATGGAAACCTTGAAGAGGAAGAATGCAGACGAATTAGAAGCACTAAGAGAATGCGAAATTGAAGTAGAGAATTGAGACGACCGATAAGGTGGAGGCAGAGCTAGGTCACCTGCCAGGGTCAAATGAGCATACTTTCCCACGAAAGGAAACTAGAGTCCCACGTGATGAGATGTCAAGACTTATGTCCTTTACAAACACTTTCAATCTATCTTCTCGACGACATCCTTTCACGAAAAACATTATGGAAACTAAGCTCCCTGCCAACTGGTACGGACCTGTCCTGGATAGGTACAATGGCTCCACTGATCCAGACGAGCACATTGATATATACATCATGCAAATCAGTTTGTATACATCGGACACAATATCTTTTGCATAGTCTTCCCTACCTCCCTAAAGGGAGCAACTCTTAGCTGGTTCACCTGTTTACCAGCCAAATCTATGGGCTGTTCTGACACTTTGGTAATAGTTTGGAGCCCAATTTGCTAAGAGAAAGAGAAAGGGAAATCTCTGAGAACCTTCATGGAAAGATTCGGAAAAGTGACCCTTAATATCTTAAATCTAAACCTCAAGGTTGTCATGCATTACATGGTCACCACTCTCTGATCGGGTCCATTATCGGACAGCTTGTGTAATAAATGACCGTGGACATGGATGAGCTTCGGCAGAGGGCCGCAAAATTCATGCAACTGGAAGAACTGAAGGATTTCCAAAGCCATTTTAGGGCGAAAGAAAATCCTGTCCAAAAGAATGAGAACGCAATCATCACCCTTAACATTGGCCAAGCCAGACTCTTGGAGGAAGATCTAAATGCGAAGATCATACTTACACCCCATAGAATTCCTACTCCTCCAAATGCTGACCAAAGCAAACATTGTCAATGTCACCACAATTACGACCACAATACAGATTGAATCTTGAATAAAATCTAGTGAAGGAAGTTTTACAAACGCAAATCCCTACCGACTATTTGTTTTGGCTGAAAATGGATGCTCAGGGAAGGAAGCTTTCACAAACGTGAATTCCTCCTGAGAACACCTTCGAAACTAACGTTTTGGTGATCAAGTTAAACATCAAACACCCATGGAACCGATTGTGTGGAGATCAAGTTACTTAAATGTCATAAACCCACAAAATCGACCGTGTGGTGATCAATCTACTTAGACGTCAAACACCCACAAAACCGACCGTGTGGTGATTAAGTTAACGTCAAACACTCACAAAACTGACCATGTGGTGATCAAGTTAAACATCAAACACCTACAGAACCGACCGTGTTGTGATCAAGTTACTTAAACATCAAACACCGATGGAATCGACCGTGTGGTGATCAAGTTACTTAAACGTCAAACACCCACGGAATTGACTGTGTGGTGATCAAGTTAAACGTCAAACACCCATGGAACTGACCGCTTTAATACATAAACATCTGCGTAACTGACGACATAAACTCGTCAAGTGTAACAATCAACCATCATGAAATCAACCAAACAAAAACTGAACATACAAAAAACACAACCACATTGAAAAACTTAAAAGCCAAATGCAGAAACAACAGTACAATACTGATAGTACAAAAGCTAAACTTGGTAAAACAGGATAACTAAGTTACAATTTAGGACAGGTAAAAATATATTAAATCCTTTCAAAAAAGATAACTAAACAACTTGAATTTCCAGGTTAGAGGATGTGTTGAATAGAGCTTATTTTGAAACATGTTTAGAAAATCTTTCACAGAAGTCTATGAGACACAAAGAAAATCATTTAATAGTTTTACAAATATTCTTCACAATCATTTAATGATCGCCTTTGTTACTTCTACATTTAACATTTCTTATTACATTTATAGTATCATTTAGTACTTTTGGAAGGCTTTGTTTATTCTTATAATTATTGTCTTCCTCTTTGTAGAGGTCATCTAACATGGTCCTGTCTAGTCTTTCTTTTTAACTTATATCTTAAAACAAAAACTTGGTCTTGTTCATGATTAGATATCACTTTTATCGTTTTGTTGAAGCTAATGCACATTAGATGAATATATTTGGCATACTAAAACTATCTTGTTTGCTATAGTAAAAAATTGGGTGCCAAATGGAAAGAGCTAAGACTATCATTTTATACTAGCTTGACTCATTTTTGCCTTAACATAACTTAGGAAGTTGCACCAAAATTCAAAATTTGTTTCATACTTCAAACTATACAATATAACTATGGATTTGTTCATTTAGAATACATAATACTAGGTGATAATGACTTAGTGAGTAGTAAAATGAAAAGGTACATTAATTTTTCATATTGAATTTCATAATCTAGTGTTTCAAAAGTAATAAAGAAATCATATCTCAATTGTAAATAAATAATTGAATTTAACTCATGAAAATAGTAAATTGCGTTTATCTTTAAAAATCTCTTTATTTATTTTCATTTTATTAATCTAATGTTAAGCTCAAACATTTTAAAAAGTGTCTCAGAGAGATCTTATCCTCTTAAAGTCATTTCATGATGAAGATTTAAATATTGTTTAAGTGATATATTTTAAATAAGAACATTTTCCTATCTCATTTCTTAAATTTCTCACAAAACTTAATAATAAACTCAAAATCTCCATATACAAAGAACTTTATCTCATGACAACAATGATTTTAAAAATAACTAAAAATTCAAATTTGAGAAAATGATTCTAAGGATTAGGGTCTCATAATCCATAATCCTATATTCCTATATTGCTCCTAGTATACATGTCACACTATAAAGAGGAAAAAAAGATGAAAAATAGAAGAATCAATCATTTAAAGAGAAATCTAATTGAGGTGAATAAATGATGAATAGGAAATGAAAAAGGAAGAGAAATTAATGCATTTTAACAAGTTACATTTGTTGAGCGCATATCAAAGCACTAAACATATTAACTTAAAAAACCAAAACTTGATTCTTTAGGTACAAGGCTTACAAAGGCTAAGTATTACCAACAAAAAAAATTCATCGCTAACTTGGCAGACATGTTGGTGACGGATTAGATTGCCCACCAATTTATCGACGAATTTACTCACAGATTTAATCCGTCAGTAAATTGACGGTTAATTTACCGGTGGATTTACTGATGGGTAATTTAACAATAATTTTTTTCTGTATGCAAATTCATCGATAATTAGTGATGAATTAAATATGTCGATAAATTCATTGGTAAAAATTGTCTGTAAATTTTTTCGTAGATAAAATTCATCAATAATGACGTTTTATCGATGGATAAAATTCTGTAGCTAATTTTTTGTCGATAAATCATGTTTTTCTGGTAGTGTTATTTAATATCAATGATAAATATGATATTTAAATGTTTACAAAATTAATATCAAATTACTTTCCTTTAATAGAAATTATCTTTGGTAAAGTAGAAATATAAATAGAAAAATGTCTAAAATTAAAACAAAATGAATCTATCCCATTCTAGGGATGACAAATGAATCTATCTCTAGGAATATTATTTAAATTCATTCAGATTTTGATGAGAAATCTCCACAGTGATTGATTGAGTACGGATATAAGTATAGATAATATCTAATTTTTTAATGAGTATGAGTATGTACATATTCGTCTTGTTCCTATCTCCATCTCCATACCTGTCTAAATACTCATCTTCATCATCATACACGTATCTGTTTTTGAATTATTTAACTTGTGTTTAGATTATTTTTATTATTTTCTGTAATTATTTCAATTTTATCCAATTGTTATATGATATTTATATAATTATAATTTATTTCCTGATTTTGAAATTAGAAAAAAGAAAACATGTATCGTTTTACATTGAATATTTTATAATATCATATTTTATTTATTATTGTTTTTTTTATAAGAAATGATTTAATTAATATTTAAAACAATAAAAAAAACAGTTAAGGTTGTGGGTATTGATATACCCATAAAAATGAGAATAAAACAAAAATTAATACCAATTAGATAGAAGGGAGGAAAATGTGAGTGAATTTTTACTCGAAAAATGAGGATGTGATAGTCAAATCACACACCTCCCCCATTGTCATCCCTAACCCCGTAACATTACCATTATAACAAAATAACAACAAAACCAACCAACAAGAAAACCACTAAAGAAAATTACTATTTATTCTTTACATTGAAAAGTGAAAATTAAGTAATACAAACACACCTTACATAATTTTCTAATCATATTATTTTAGCATAATATCTGTTATATTTGATAATTCTTCGTCATAATATCCTTTTAGGATTTTCCTCCTAACCATGTTTCTTTTATTCACAAGACTAGTATGAAAATTTTGCTTAGAAAAATCGAGTTTGGTATCGCTTTTACCAATGACATTATTACGAAAAATTTCCCATTCTAGTGTTATTTTTTTTGGAAATTCCCAGAATGGGTAAAATTTTTTTTAATTACCACCCTAGGTAAATCATGTCATGTCACAACGATATCATTACGAAGAAATCGTGCCACAGTGACACGATTTTGTTCAACAGTCAGTGAAATCGTGTCAACATGGCACGATTTCATGGGTTAATTAAAATCGTGCCACCTCAGCACAATTTCAGTTCAACTAAATTACACTAAAATCGTGCCACATCAACACAATTTCAGTATATTTATAATTTTGCAGAATATTTGTGATTGGTGTATATAAGTAATGTGGTGTACAATTTATATAAACCCATGAAAGCCTTAATAAAACGCAAGAGGGTTATTTTTTTATTATTGGAAGAGCCCCATATATATATATATATATATATATATAACTATATTTTTAAACTAATATTTAATTATTTATTTGAAAAGAGTTTTTCATTTCCTTGTATCAATACCTTGTGAATTTATGGAAATTGATAGAAATTTAGAGTAATGGGTGTGGTTAAAGTTATTATAATATTTAAAAATGAAAATAATTATTTATATATCTAGAAGACATTACCGCATAGCTACGCAAAAATGAACAACAATCAGCTATGTGCATTATGCAGCGCTATGACAGACAGAACTCAGAGTTTGAAGTCCAAGAAATACCCACTCCCCAACTTCGTCGCCAACCTATGTCATACAAAGTCAAATTAAATGAATGGTGGTGTGATTGCAGACAATTATAACTGTTTGTTCATTTTGTCATCTACAGTTAGCCACGTTCGTTTCTCCCTTGACAGCCTCAACAACATTTTAAAGGCTTATGAAATTCATCTCCATCCAGTTCAAAACCAAGACTACTGGTCTCCTTACACGGGTCCAAACATATCTGACTCACACATGAGAAGAAGCAAAGCTGGAAGACCAACTACATACCGTATCCATAATGAAATGGATGACCCAATTCCCAATAGGCCTAAGAAATGTTCATATTGTAGAAACGAAGGTCACAATAGAACAAATTGTCGCTATAGACAGTAATATTTCAATGTAACTTATGTTTTTAGTTTAATAAAAAATGACGCATTTAACTTTTAATTTATTTATGTTTTTAGTTTAATGAAAAATGACACATTTAACTTTTAATTTATTTATTTTTAGTTTAATGAAAAATGACACATTTAACTTTTAATTTATTTGTTATCAATTTGAAAAATTCCACACTACATGTATACCAATCACAAATATTTTGCGAAATTATAAATGTACTGAAATCGTGCTGATGTGGCACGATTTCAGTGTAATTTAGTTGAATTGAAATCGTACTGATGTGACACGATTTCAGTGTCTTTTTTTGGAATGGAAATCGTGCCACCTCAACACTATTTTAGTTCATAAAAAATACACACTAGTACAAAAAGGACATTTAATCGCGGTTGCATAAGGTATACAAGCGCGGTTATCCAACTGCGATGAATTCAAACGCAATAAAAAGTATTGAAGATACAAATGCGGTTGTACAACCGCGATGAAAAGTATAACATACCACCACGGTTCATAAGAAACCGCGCTGGTATGACACATACAAACGCGGTTGTAGCAGAAAACCGCGCTAGTATGGTACATACAAACGCGGTTGTTTATAACAATCGCGGTGGTATGTCTTTTATATTTTAAAACTAAAAAAAAAAAATTAAAGAGTGTCTTTGGCCTAGCGGATAAAGTGTTTGGTTTCCAATAAGAGGTTGTGGGTTCGATATTTTGCCACTATAGCACGATTTCTTCGTAATGGTATCATTGTGACATGACACGATTTATCCAGGATAATAATTAAATTTTTTTTACCCATTATGGGAATTTCCAAATAAAATTGCACCATAATGGAAAATTTACCACCTTACATCATTTTTAAGCATTCAGTTTCGTACCAATTGACCCAAAAAGCGATCTCGTGTGCAGATTAGTACTCTTCACGAAAAAATAATAGCTAAATGCATCACCACAAAATTGACTAGTGAACTGCAACTTATGTAAGAAAAACTTTCAATTATTCAAATTGGTAACCACTAACATGCAAATCATAAGAAAACACTAAAACAAACAATTAAGTAAAACTAATTCCCATCATCATCGTAGTCTCGGTAACGCCTGAGAATCTTTGCACAAGCAGACGCAACCTTTTCCGTCATGAAACCAAAATTGTTGACAAACCTATCCTCGGTAGCAATACCATTGAAGCGATTGAGAATAACACGTGAGTGGTCACGCCCTGGAGTGGGTTCTCTACAGTTACGTAGAGGACTGGTCACAAGACTCGCATCACAATTTTGGTTTGCTTGATTCGCGTCTACGAAGATCGTATATGATCCTGAAGAATCGGTCTTAACCTTCTTGCTGTACACAAGGTTCCCTCTGATTCTGTCCCTGCATTCCAGAGTAACCTCCGCACCTACGAAGCAACATGTCATCATAAGGAGCCGAAGTTGTAAAAGTTTGGATTGAAACGAAATGGTTTTCACATAAAAAAATGCACTTTCGTTTTTTTCCCAAGGGAACACCAAACTGGGATTGAACAAAGATGTAGGGCATGTTTTGAATAGTTTTATTCATAAGCATGTCTAAGATAAGAAAATCAAAAATAAAAATATGTTAATTAACAAAAGGTACATATCTTAAAAGAGAAACATAAAAAATTAAAGTATAAGTTGTTGTATGTACATGACATGTTGCATTAAAAGTAAATATTTTCAGTGGTGAGTGGAAGAGTATGGTAAAACAACAAAAATAAAGGCTTACCAGCAATGTAGGTTGTGATGGGTGTCTCAAAACCAGCACGACAAGGATCACAATAGACGCGACCCTTGACATAGAAAGGGGTTAGGTGAGGGCGTATGGCTGAGACCATTACCGGAAGAACACACACAAACACCACAAACCCTATTCTCACATCCATCTTCTTCTGAGTCTCAGGATTTGTTTGTGTTCAGAAACAAGAGAAGAGTGGAAAAATGAGCCCAACAAAAACTTCAGAGTGTTAGTGTGAGAGAATTATGTATCTACGTGTGTATGCATGCAGAAATGTAGGTTCCTTACGTGTGATAAATTAGTAGCGAAGAGTGTGTAAGCACTGCAACCATTTCCAAGTTTATACTCATTCATCGTAGCGCACGCACGAACAGTAAGGAAATTGAAAGTTGCCACGTTATGACAGTGACTTGAATGCACGGTCAAATCCAAGCCCTTATTATTCTCCCCATTCCGCAGGGATTGGTTCAGTTAAAGTGAATATGTGGCTGGTCAGTGATCATAGTTTAAGAGTTAACTTTACTTACTCATAGTAACAACCTTAGAGCCACGTAAATGGACACAAGTTAAAGATGTTGCATTATTTAGTCCCAACCATATTTTTACACTCATGGATAAACAAGTTTAATTTGTCAATATTTTTTTTGTTGAACATAATATATGTTTATTTTATTCGTTTTTACATTATGTATATACATAATAAGCTATTTATTATCTGTAAAACACAAATATCGATGATGAATAACTACTACAAGTGGAAAAAATATTTGATAATATGTCTCATGAAGGTATTGGAAATTTATCATGAACGTATCCTTTGCCAATATTTTACACATGAATCTATCAATAACTTTCATTGATAATTTTCTTTTTTTCTCAAGGATTCAGGGTCGAGGGTTGTGTGAGGTGAGCTTCGCCATAGCCTTGGTTCTTTTATTTTTTTATTTTTTTTATTTTAGTTATTACTATACAATCTGTTAATTTTTTTTCTCTCAACATCTCTTATGGAAGTTTCTTACCAGAGTTATTTATAAATAAATAGAAAAAAAATACTATTTTAGTCTGAATTCTACGTACAAGTTATTTAAAATTGAAGAAAGCAATTATTTTTTTCTTTTTTTTTATCGGCAATATTTAGACAATTCTCTTTAATTCCACACAATTCATATTTGTAAAACTCATAATGGAAATGAAAGGGTTTAGATGCATCATAGTAAAAGAGAATCCGGTTGCGAAGGGGATCTTGTGTAAGTGGGTACAGGGATTGTAAGAATTCTGTGGTTTACTTTTCCTGTAGAGACGTTTTCACATGCAGATCGCATAGACGGGAGTTTTCTTTTATAATAATACTTAGTTTTCCGGCAAAATTTTTAAATTTTATAATTTTGGTGTCAATGCGTAAAACAAAATATTTTCATAATAAATAAATAGGTAACATAATTTTATTACATTAAAAAAAATTAATTTTAATAACATAAATATTCATTACTATAAATTAAAAACATGTTACTATTAATATTTTGTGACAATAATTAAATTGTCACTATACTTGTCACAATAATTTTAAATGTTATTAAAATTAAATTTTATTGTGACAAATAAAATTATCACTAATACTTTTATTAATAGTGACAAAAATAAAATATTACAAATATAAAAACCAATTGTGACAATAATAAAATATCAGAAATATATAAAACAATAATGATAAATTAGTTATTATTATTAATTTATTATAATTGATAGTATTTTATTGTTAAAATGTATATGATAATTAGCTATTAAGTGTTTCTAATTATTAATATTTTATCATTATCATTAAAAATTATGATAGATTGTAATAAATATCATATAAAAATTAATAGGCAAATCATATTTAAAATTTTAAAATACATATTAATTAAAATAAGTAAACATAAAATATTTATTACATCTAAAAATACAATAAATAAAATATACAACAAGAACTTAACATAAATATATCAAATCAAACTTAATTATATTTTTTTTACAGAAAAAAATAAAATGAATTAATTGGGACATTTTAGGATATCCCAATCCCTTATATACAAAGAACAAATAAAAGTTTACCATTGAAGGAAACAACAATCACATAAGGGGATGAGATACAAAACAACCTATAACTACAAATGTGTCACACACCTGTAATAGAACTACAACAACAACCTGCCTCCATTTGACTTTGAACACATTGTCTCTCTACATTTCTTTTTGTCATTGACACACTTCTTGTATCTTGTGAGTGATTTGCTTTTGAAAATACACTTCACCCACATTTTTTCAAATTGTCTTATACATCATCGGTGAAGTTTCCCTTTCCTATTTATACAACCTATAAACATTTCAAATCTTCGTTCAAAATTAGAAAGATATATGCACCACATTACTTACTTGTAATGCAAGCAACTAGCTTCATTCCATGATCTTCACTAGACAAGAACCCAAACATAGGAGTCTTCAAGTTTCAGCACGGAAACAAAACCTCTAACCTCAAACTGCTCTTTATTTCATTGCCGACTCAAGTGATGTCTTCTCTTGCTTACTGCCTACTGAAACAACATGCACTACTTCAATTTTCAATCACAACAGTAACAAAGTGAGGGAATAAAAAAGAAGATTTCAACTCATGGGTAAATGCAGAAAACTCTAAACTCTTGAACACTTGATACAAACATGCTGCCAAGCATATGCACACATTAAAAAAAACATATAATAAAATTATCTTTGGTTTCAATCATAATAAATAAATAATTTTAAAAAATCAAAGGAAAAAGCTAATTATGTCATTGAATTTATATTTTATTTGTATTTTCGATAGGAGACAGGTGTTATCATCTGAAATAACAGACATACCATGGCATATACTGCTTCAGATTTATTCACAACTATTGGCTAAAAGGGTATTTGATATAAATATATAGTAATTGTTAAGCATTGGGAATTTAACTAAATATCTATTACAATTTTGAGATCAAATACAAATCCTCCATTGCCCCTCAAACACTAAGTGGAGATATATAATGTTATAATACTAAATTAAATAATGGTGTACAAGATTGATAGTGATAATAAGATGCTTACTGCCATGACACATCCCCAACAAGTATCCTGTCTCCTTCGTTATCCTTATAAATAAGAGTATACTCCTCACTTCCATCTAATAAGTCCGTGATTGCTTTCTCTTCATCCTGCTTGTTATAAACTCCACCAGCAGAAGAATCTCTTTAAGCTGAACAACAGTAGGAACCGACAAAACTCAGATAACTTCACAAAGTTTCCTTATTGACAATCAGGGATTGAAGAAAAGCGTGGAAAAAAAAATTTCAAAATGAGTTTGTCTAAAGGACAATCAGAAAATTATATTAAATAAATTGTTTGGTTAAACAGATTGACCATAAGCATTAAATGTTGTGGAGGTTGTACACGGGGAAACAAATGTGACCAATTGTAAATGAGAATATGAACAAAAACTATGACATGTGGACAAGGAAGCCTCAGGGCTTGAAACTCCCCACAATCACATCACCATTCATTTAATTTGACTCTGTATGACATAGACAACATCAAAGTTCAAGAGTGGCTATCTCCTATACATCAAACTCTAAGCTTTGTTTCTCATATCTTTGCACATGACACATAGCATATTGTTCTTCATTTTTGCGTAACAGGGCAATAATATGTTCTGGATATAGATGGCTTACTCGTAACATGCACTTCGCCTTTGTGCCTGGTTCAACGAATCGATCTTTTGTTCTTTCAAATGTTGTCTTGACAAGAGAATATACAAGAAGCGATCATGCACCCATCAAAACAGAGTTGATGCATTTAGCCAGATTTGTTGTCATATGGTCAAACCTCTTACCCATATGCTTAAGTTCGCTTTTCTAGGGATATTTCGTCTATCCAAGACACTACTTGTCGGAATTAAGATCGCATTGCGGACAATTTGACCACAGGAGTTGATTGTTTCATCTCATAAGTTGTGACAATGTGATAAATGGAATTTCTTAGACAACAAAATTTATGTGTAATATTTAATAGACACAAAAATATTATTGAGAAAATATACCCATGTTGTCGCGACCATAAATCACAACGGGTATGTCGATCCGAAAAAAGAAATAAAAACTAATAAAAAGAAAGAGATGGAGTCGCTACCATAATTTATTATGGAAAACTATGAAAAACCAAGAAAAGAATAAGGAAAAGTCTGCGAACTAGAGATGAGCTCGGGAGTCGGTTACGTGTGGGGAAGGTATTAGCACCCCACAGTGTCTGTCCTAAGACAGTACCTTTAATCAAATGAGCAAAATCAAATGTGATTTATAAAATGTTTATTTTTTTCAAACATATAATTAAAATGCAATTAAAAAAAATTAAATTAAAGGACCCGACAAGGATTGACCTTGCTCCTACATATCAACATCCTTAATGGGTGAAGAATCAGGGAATACGTAGTTCTAAAAAATAGATGAGTTGTTTTGAGAAACTTGATGTTTTTAAATTTTTAAATTTTTATTATTTTTTGGAAATTAAACTTTATTTTGGATATCGTTAGACGCGTACGGCCTTTTTGATATTCCAAATGAAATTAACACTTTTTTCGAATTAAATCCCGCATAACGCGAATGGTCATTTGGAAATTTAATCGAAAATTTATTTTAACTAAAATCCGCATGATGCGTACGACCATTTGGATATTTAGTTGAATTTTATTTTTTAAATGAAACACTAAACACACAAAAAAATATTTAATTTTAAGATATTTTCAGTAAAATATGAAATTTATTAGAAAAAAACAAAATAAATAAATAAATAAATAAATAAAAAGAAACTACAAGTACCTATTTAAAATAAACCAAACTCATTTGGGCTTTTCTTTTTTTTTTTAAAACATCCACGTTGCTTTAATTTCTTTCATGCACTTTATTCAATTTTTTATAATGTAATTAAATACCAAAACAATGCTGCACTTATTTAAAATAAATCAAACTCATTCAACTTTTTTTAAAAAAAAAAACAATAAAATTAATTATTATTTTTTTTTAAA